>Ga0302238_1000736_pt1 | contig 31242 bp, 32 predicted proteins | sample AAG_UR_Asn_MG_FD_193527 | JGI IMG/M metagenome (GOLD analysis project Ga0302238, IMG submission 193527) | Enriched activated sludge microbial communities from anaerobic digester in WTTP, New Holstein, Wisconsin, United States - AAG_UR_Asn | ecosystem: Engineered > Bioreactor > Anaerobic >... | reverse complement strand
CCTCAGAGACGAAATACCCTTCTTCGTCTTGTTCAATGATAACTGTAAATTCTTTTTTCATGTGTTTCCGTCTCCCATAGTGTTACGCAGCAGTCTAGAGAATATTATGCGCAAATACAAGCGAAATACATTTTGCAAGAATCCTGAACTTATTGAACTGCATCACTGCTGTCCCTCACTTCCCCCACTTCCTGCACTTCTTTCACTTCCCTCACTTCTTATAATATTCCCTATACCATTCAACAAACTTGCCGATCCCTTCCCGAATGGAAGTTCCGGGCTTGAACCCCACCTCGGCCATCAGGTCATCCACATCTGCGTAGGTCTCTGGCACGTCGCCCGGCTGCATGGGAAGAAGACGCATCTGCGCCTTCCTCCCCAGATGATCTTCCAGCGCCGCGATGAAATCCATCAGCTCCACGGGCTGATTGTTCCCGATATTGAACAACCGGTAGGGAGCAAAGCTGCTCGCCGGGTCGGGCTTGTTTCCGGTCCATTCCGGAGAACCACAGGGGATCCTGGCCATGACACGGACAACCCCCTCGATGATGTCGTCGATGTACGTGAAGTCCCGTCTCATCTTGCCGTTGTTGTAGACATCGATCGGCCTGCCCTCCAGGATTGCCTTCGTAAACAGGAAGAGCGCCATATCGGGCCTTCCCCAGGGCCCGTACACCGTGAAGAAGCGAAGGCCCGTGCAGGGCAGTTTATAAAGAGCCGCATAGGTGTGGGCCATCAATTCGTTGGCCTTCTTTGTGGCCGCATAGAGGCTGATGGGGTGATCGACATTATGATGCACTGAAAAGGGCATTGACGTATTTGCGCCGTAGACCGAGCTGGAAGATGCGTAGACAAGATGCTTTACCCCATTATGCCTGCATCCCTCGAGGATGTTCGTGAAGCCCGCGAGGTTGCTATTCACGTAAGCGTGGGGATTTTCCAAAGAATATCGAACGCCGGCTTGTGCGGCTAAATTCACCACGACCTCGGGTTTTTCAGTTCTGAATAAATCCGCCATCCCCTGTCGATCGGCAAGATCGATAAAGCAGAATCGGAACGCGGGGGTTTTTTTCAGAATAGCCAAACGGTCTTCCTTGAGTTGGACCGCATAGTAATCATTGAGGTTATCCATCCCGATAACCTCGTGTCCATCCTCCAGCAGTCTTTTCGCAAGATGAAAGCCGATGAATCCGGCTGAACCTGTGACCAGTATTCTCATGAATTCAATCTGATCCCCACTTTCTACCGATCAATTCGCGGAAATGATATTTTATGTTGACGATTATCACCAATATAGATAGTAATTCTGCATTAAAGGAAAGCCACTTCAATGTCACGCCCTCGGAAATGCATGATACGCTTAGCAATGTTCATTGTCTTGGCATTGCTGCTCGGCGTTTCAGGGTGGTACGGATTTTGCGCCCTGTATTACGGGCAGATATCCCTGCAATGGAATGCAAACCGGGAAACTGATCTGGCAGGATACAAGGTCTATTATGGAATCTCTTCAAAAAGCTATACACGTTCTGTTGTCATTGGACTTGCCGCGCAGCCGCTTACAGATATAGTGAATTACAAATTGACCGGACTCACCAAAGGGCAAAAATATCATATTGCCGTCACTGCGTATAATACTTACGGGTATGAGAGCACGTTCTCCAGCGAAGTGGAAGGAATCGCACGATAGCTTTCATACGGCACAGCGTCAACTCGACTGAATCACATCCATAAATGATACTTGATGGCTGACTTCCTAGCGCCCGTCCCACCCAGCCAGTCTTGCCCATAGCCACCAGGCAGCATATGCCTTTAGATTCGCATTCAGCGGTTGAGAATGCGCGGCTTCACAGTTATACCAGTCGGCCCCTTCCACATGCGCCTTTTGCCACTCTAATGCCCAATTCCCATCCCTTTTGCCGTCGCCCTGCCTTGAATAGTCGCAGTTGTCATTCGGATATTTGTCCCCGTAATAAACGCCGTCAGGATTCCATGTTTCAATATCGGCAAAATCATACAGTATTTTATTGTTCGTCCGGCAATAAGCCCTGATCTGTTCATTCCGTCTGTGAACATTGCCGCGAAGTCCCGTGCCATCCAGGTGTCCCGTCATGTATACAAAGTGAACGTTTGGATGATCCCTTTCCAATGCGTTCATTAGGTTTAAATACAGTTCAATCTCTGATTCAGATGCATCGACCTGCCCGCACCATGACCAGATGATGACATTCACTTCAGGGTGTGATTCGAGGTAGATTCTCGTATCCTTGACCCATTTCGTTCTATCCGGGTAGCCGAGATCCATATAGGCTTCGGAAAAAGGGGTATCCCGCAAATCGAGGGCTCCTCCTGCGCCTCCCTTGTTGAACGCATACAAAGACCCCTTAAAACGCACCAGCCCCTCCATGCCTGTTACCAGCTGACTGCCGTGGGAGGTATGGCCGTAAGCGATTTGTATTTTTGCCCTTGCAGCCTGAAGCCACTGCGCCGGGATTCGATCCAGCTTTGTGCATTGATGGTCAACAATGATTCCGCCTGTCGGCCTCGGCAGCTTGCTACCCGCAGGAGATCCGTTTCTTGCTACAAACACACCCTCGCCGCCGCATCCCCAAACTGCCAGTAGAAACATTGAAAGAAGCAAGAATACACTCGAGGTGACTATTCCTTTTTCTCTCCTTTCCATATTAAGCACCCCCTCATTACCTATTGATCAGAATATACAACCGCATGCGAGGTATCACGAAATTATCCAGGGTCTAGGCACTTTGACGAAGTACTCTTGCTGTGTTGATGAATTCGGCATAATCGTTAGGCGAAAACCAATTCCTCAGGCGTCCATACAGATACGCGAGTATCCACACAACAACCAGACCTGACGAAAACAAGATGAAGAAGCCGGCAAGAGTGAGTGTGCCCTTGAAGCCGAGTATCGCAGGCACACTTTCAACAACGGCAAACTGGACTACGTATGTGAAGAGAGATGTCCTTCCCAGGATGGACAACAGCCAAAATAAACGATTATATCGCACGGAAATATCGATCTGCTGCACCAGTACGGCAAACAGTAGCGCAAGCACAGCCAGATAGCCCGGTAGAAGCGCAGTTGTTTGGCCCGGATAAAGGGCAAGAAATAGATTGGGGCTCCAGTCGCCTCCAAAGGCGATCTTCAGCATTTTATAGCCTATCGTGAGCACGACACCGCAGACGGCCAACAAGAGACCGCCTCTGTTGATCATCTTCACCATTGCAGATACTTCCAGCGACCCTTTCTTATGGCACGCCAGGGCATAACCCGCAAAAGAACCTGACAGGAATATCGCCAGCCACGGTATAAGGGGAAACCAGAACACCATGGGCACGCCTAACCCGCCGAATGTTATCTCCTGCAGAATCGACCAACGTAAATCGACTGGGATCACAGAGGCCCTGATGAATACGGCGGACAAAAGCATGGCAGATATTGCCACAGATCGCTGGAGATGCCCCATCCCGATGATAAACACAGGCGCCATAAGTAGACAGAGAGCGATCATATCCGTAATCGGGAAATTGAACACGATGAGACTGAGGAACACCTCATAGCTCGAAGAATACTGCTTCCCGGCCGCATTGAAATAATAGCTGACCACATTGATAACGGGGTGCGCGGCGAGGAGCAGAAATGCGGCGCGCCTGGCATAACGATGGTAAGCCAGCCTCCAGTCGGTGTGCGTGTAGAGGAAATAGCTGTACATCATCCCGGAAATGGATACAAAGGCCACTGCTGCGAGACCGGTTACATTCCACGTGAAGAAGTCAAACAAAGGAGGGATCGACTTCATGTTGACGCTGAGATAAGAGTGTTGAAGTATCACCAGCACCATCGCGAAGCCCTTTAGGACATCGACGGAAAATATACGATTTCGACCGATGTTGTGTGTGAGCCGGGACATCTGCCGAATCATAACCTGGATTTGAGGGACCCTATAAAGTTCTTTTCATTGTTCATAGTTTCTCCCGAAGTAATTCTTTCCACAAGCGATAGCCTGACCCGCTCAGGTGTCGGCCATCTATTGAATATTTGGCTGAAAGCCCTCCTGTTTCATCCAGAAAATGCCTGTGCAAGTCTATATACGCAACACCCTTTGTGGTACAAAGCCTTTTCAAGTCTTCGTTCAAGTCATTAATGCGCAGATTAGTATCTTTACTTTTTGCTTCGACCGGCAAGATGCTTTGGAGAAATACTTTTTCGGCACTTATTCGATCGAAAATCATGGACATATTGGCAACGATCTCCGCATTAGAACGGTACTGTATATCGTTATAACCAATAAGCAAAAACAATTTACGTATTTTCAGATTATTGACGTTTTTGTCCAGCCTTTCCAAAAGACTCACCGTAGTATCTGAATATATTCCGCGATTGAGAACAGAATACCCGGGAAAGTATTCATGAACGTTGAAACCTTTTGTATTGCTATCGCCCAAGAGCACAGAGTCCACTGCGCCTGCCGTCTGATTTAGATATGCATATTGATCAACCTGATCTTTGTACTCGCGCGACATCAATACGGCATCTTTTGTCGGGTACAATACCTTCTTTATATAAAATGAGATACCGACGTCGCGCCAAATGAAAAAATAGTAAACGTTGAAAACGAAGAGAATGAGCGCGAGAAGGCAGGCAATATACGTTGTAAAATTATAATTAGCGCTTGGCATATGCGGAAACGATACTCCTGTTAGTAATCCGAGACATAGCACCTAAGCACAGCAGAATAATGCTGAATGAAAAAGGGGGGACTGAGTTATCCCTTATAATGATGTGATTATACTTTATTAAAAGACGCGCCATGCAACAAATGCATATCGCAAAAGATCGTCTCACAAAAACAGAAGAAATATTACGATACCCCTTCATTTCAAGGACAGCCACAAGAATTACTGAATGAAATGTGAACGCTATACTATTTGCCTCGCCTAAATGTTTATAATTTGATCGTCAACGCTATTGCATAATTAATAATTTCAGCCTGTCCTTTTGGCTTTCTGCAAGTGGAGATATATTACCCCTAGAGGGTTTACAGTTTTCTTTTCTTACCACTCTTTCTATTTGCAGCCCACCCTGGTAGTCGATACAGCGATGTCGTCAAATCCTATCGCAGACCACTCTGTCTGAAACCAGTCGGAATCTGACACGTTTCCAATTCCAAAATCGATGTTATGAAACGCTATGGGTTGCTGGGAATCAAACCCCCAGTTGATGCCTGTTTTGTTTGCCGTCCTGACTCCATCGACCCAAAATTCCACCACCCCGTTCGAATTGCCGTTTGAATTGAGCGTCATGTGCAATTCGAAACAATGCCAAGCGTTGTCGTTTATGGATTCTATAGAGACGAGCTGCACCAATACGCTCATATCAGAATTGAAAATAGTTAGGTACGTTTCAGAAAACAACCTGGAATTAGGATAGGCGTTGAGATATATCACTTCAGGGTTTGAATATCCATCCTCCCGCATAAGGTAGCGCCAGAATTTGAAGCCCTCCTCGTTACGCTTGTCGAAGGAGGAAGCGGGTGGTACTTTCATGTACCAGCGATGGTAGATATCCGTCTTCACATCGCTTCCAGTAAACCATTTCCGTCCCTCACCCCTGTATCCATTAGTCAGTCCTGCCTTTTTCCAAGAATAGACAGCATTGCTACTATTGTTACCAGGACCCATTTTCCACAGTGCACCGAATCCGTCGATTGATGTTGTGCAAGGATCTACATAGTTGTCCTCCCACTTACTGAGAGGTCCGTCGGTACATATCCAATTGCTTGGGTCGCCCTCAAAATCATCCTCGAAAAAGACCATTGCACTTGGGCTGGGTGATGGGCTGGGTGTATTGGATGAATCATCACCGCCTCCACCACAGGCCATAAGAATAAATATTATAATGAAAAAATAAAGTACGCATAAAGCACGATGAACAGAACTAGTAGCGCCCATAATGCCGTCCTTTTAATTTGGGACAATTAACAAGTAGACAATTCATTCATCGCATCTTACATTCAATGTTCTATTGATTTCATTAGGGCAATTTACTCGAAGCATTGAGTAATAATGATTATATTTTCCAAATTAAATATCGTTAACAATAAAATATGTACTTAACAAGAGATATTATAGTCCGGCTCTGTCTAACCCATTTTTATTTCGTGATTAATTGGGATATGAAATATTAAACGTATTTTAACGCTTTTTATACATTTATGCAGGCATAAAATCTAATCCATTCTTTTTACATACATCTATTTCAAAGACTAAGTACTTATCCGTAAATAAAATATACTATTTGCTGGTTTTGTGATATAGATTCTCCCGGATGACACCCTATGTGAACGGGAGGAATCATGGCCACTCTACAGTCCTGGGATGTCTCGGATGCGTTCTGGGCCAAGGTGGAGCCGCTGATCCCAGCGCCGGAACGCGAGCTCTGCAAGCGGTATCGGCGCAAACCGGGCGGCGGCAGAAAACCCATGCCGCCCCGACAGATCTTTGAAGCCATTTTGTATGTCCTGCGCACCGGATGCCAGTGGAAGGCCTTGCCGAAGGAGCGCTTCGGCAGCCCCAGTGCCGTCCACACGCACTTCATGCGGTGGATGAAGGCCGGCTTCTTTGTCGCCCTGTGGCAGGCGGGGCTGGCCGAATATGACGAGATGGAGGGCATCGCCTGGCGCTGGCAGAGCATCGACGGGGCCATGATCAAGGCCCCGCTGGCTCGCGACACCGTCGGTCCCAACCCGACGGATCGGGGAAAAAAACGGCAGCAAGCGTCATGTGCTGGTGGACGGCCGTGGGGTCCCGCTGTCGATCGTCGTAACCGGGGCCCATCGGCATGACGTCAGCCAACTGGAGCGGGTGCTCGATGCCATTGTCATCGACCGTCCCAAGGGCAGGCAACACTTGTGCGCCGACAAGGGGTACTCCGGGGAGCCGGCACAGCAGTCTATCAAAGAGCGAAACTACATCCCGCATGTCAAGCAGCGCGGGCAGGAGATCCAGGAGAAGAAGACCAACCCCCGCCGCAAGGCCCGTCGCTGGGTAGTCGAGGTCACTCACTCCTGGTTCAATCGCTTCCGAAAGCTCCTGGTGAGATACGAGAAGTTCACCGAGACCTACGAAGCGCTGTTACACATGGCCGCAGCCATGATCGCCTTCAGAAAAGCAGGCGTTATTTACGGATAGGTTCTAAATTATCTTTGCGGTGTCCACATGGTGTCCGATATCCCTGCCAGGGTTCTGAACCAGGCAGTTAATTGCGCCAGCATTGTCACGAGGAAGAACTTTGCAATATCAGTTATCTTTCCTCTCGTAAAACCAAGGACGCCGCTCAAGGCCACCGCCAACGCAGCCAATTGGCAGCCAAAAGTGAAGTTGTATAAATGCGACGTCCCCAGGAGCATCAGGTTCGCGCCGAACGTCGCAATCAGGAAAAAGGGAACGAGAAACCTCATGATCTTGTGGGATATAAGAAAATATGTGAAAGAACCGTAGCGGAACGGGTTGAGAAATTCGAGGTTGCGGCGGATCGCGTTCAGCGTCCGGTTCGTGATTCTCACCTGGCGCTGATACTCTTTGCCCGCTTCATCAGCCGACTTTTCAAAACAATAGACTTCGGCATCCATGACCACACGCTTGCCCTGCCTGATGACATTGAGCGGAATGACAAAGTCGTTGATATCATCCGCCCGAAGTGTCCGAAAGAGCTTTTTGCGGATGGCAAACACAGCGCCATCAGCGCCCACACAGGATGAAACATGACTTTCCTGGATTTTTGTCCATTTCTCGAATCTTGAATAGATTCCCGTTGTGTCCTCTGTCTGATCGACTTCACCATACCGCGTCCAACCGGTTACCAGACCGACCTGCGGGTCTGCAAAGTTTCGGACAAGCTTTACCAGTATATCCCCAGGAAACATGGAATTGGCATCGGTGAATAAAATAATGTCGCCCCGTGCTTCAGGTACTGCCCGGTTCAGGCACGCGGTTTTTCCGGATCTTTCCCTGAAAGCTTTGAGCACCACCCGCCCATCGTTGAAGCAGCGGACAATCTTCTCGGTATCGTCCGTCGAGCCATCCGATATGACCAATATTTCCAATTGCCCAGCCGGATAATCCAAGGCCAGAGCATTCTCGATCTTCCGGGCCACGATCCTCTCCTCATTATAAACGGAAATGACCATCGAGACGATCGGCTTGATATCCTTTCTACCCCATGGCCTCCGAACAATCATTGCCAATACGAGCAGACTAAGGGGGAAAGACAGATACGAGTAAATGGAGAGAGCGACGAATATCCAGAATATCATTTCCATTTTAATCACCGGTATGGGTGTTACCGTCCATGTACAAATCGAACCATTATTTGATAACAAGAAGCGACTAGATCAGCTATGAAACTCAGGACTTCGGGAGACAATTTTAGTATGCTTAGTCATTCTGTTCTCCGGGGGTCATGCTATGACGCAAGCGCAGAGGGATATCACTAGGAAGCTTCGAGTTCTTTCTTACGCCCAACAGATCGGAAATGTTTCAAAAGCCTGCAGGTACTTCGGTGTCGGCCGGCAGAGCTTTTATGAATGGAAGAAGGCCTATGCGGATAAGGGAGAGGCGGGGCTAATCAATAGCAAACCCTGCCCAAGGAATCCCGCCTTACGAACGCCGTCTGCAATAGAAGAGAAGGTCCTGCACCTGCGCAGAACCTACCGCCTTGGACAGACACGCATCTCCTGGTACCTAGAGCGCTATCACGGGATAAAGATATCTTCCAGTTGTGTCTATCTCATTCTGGTACGTCACGGAATGAACCGCCTGCCAAAGAATGCAAAGAAACGAACCCTACTAACCCATCGTTATGAGAAACAGGTGCCAGGCCATCATATCCAGGTTGATGTAAAGTTTCTCAAATTTGAGGCCCCGGACGGGAAGAAGATCCGTCGATTCCAATACACAGCCATTGATGATGCAACACGCGTAAGGGCCTTGCGGATCTATCGAAAGCACACTCAGGAGAATGCCATCAAGTTCGTTGATTATGTCTTGTCAAAGTTCCCTTTCCGGATCCATACCGTTCGCACTGACAACGGCCATGAATTCCAGGCAAAGTTCCATTGGCATCTCGCCGACTTAGGCATTCATCACGTCTACATCAAGCCGCGGACGCCGCGGCTCAACGGCAAAGTGGAACGCTCTCACGGCACCGATGAAACGGAATTCTATCAGCTGCTGAGCTACAAAGACGACGTCGATTTGAATCAGAAATTGACACAGTGGGAAGATTTTTATAATCTCCATCGACCGCATGGGTCCTTGAAAGGCAAGACACCTTATGAGGTCTTGAGGGCCCGCCTCAGTGCCTAATTTCACTGTCGCCCGAAGTGGTGAGTAGCACATATAAATTAATAATATCATACGTTGCGGAATGCTTTACTCTTAATAATTTTAATATTCGAAGTGTTACAAATATTTGAAACGAGTTTATTCCACTTTCTTTATTACTATAATCATTCCACGTGCCAATAGTTTGAAGCACACGTAGTCTCTGTGCGCAAACATGAATCTTCCTAATTTAAGTGACAAATTGGGAAATATAACGTCAATGAAAGGTAGACGAAAATCGAAATAATCGATATTTTTGATACAAAAACCAACTTTTTGAATATCAGACAGAAATATTTTATATGAAAATATATTCCCCTTGAACTGCATTTTATCATAATTTTTTCCGGTATATTTTGCTTTGATTCTCCGATATAGCGGCAATAATGTTTTGTACATGAATGGATATTTGATTTTATTTAACTCAAGGATAGCGATACCATCTTGTTTTAATGTTCTTTTTATTTCTTTTATGACTATATTAATATCTTTAATATAATATAAAATACCGATACATAAGACGCTATCGAATGTATATGATGAAAAGCATATGTTTGACGCTTCACATACCAAAAACTTACCGGCTATCTGTGGAGAAGCGTAACGCACATTATTTTTCGCCTTCTTTATCATCTCTAATGAAAGATCTATTGAATATGGCTCTAAGCCTTGTTCAACTAGTTGTGAAGTTAATATTCCTGGCCCGCAACCTAAATCCAATACTTTACCCGAAAGCTCTCGTGTCATATTCAACACAAGATACTTTCTTGTTACATAAGCAAGACCCTCGCATGAATCGTCACGATATCTTTGACGTAAATATGCTTCAGCCTCATGATCATGGAATATTTTAACTTTTGCCAGATGATTTTTATTCGATTCCATTTAACACATATCCTTGTAAGTGTTGCGGATGACTTCCGTTTTGCTCCGCGTCTTGAATCTGTTTAAATTTTTAAAGCGCGCCGCACATACAACTCGTGGAATATTAATCTCTCTATAGAAAACGAGTAGTAAGGATATCTCTCCTTTGTACATCGGCTGATGGCCAACCTCGAGGTCGATGATGCTCAGCCAGCGATGGCTCAGGCCCACGCCATCTTCGATGAAAAAGCCCGAATCATTGGGCCCGCGATGGGCCAGCAAATCAGTCGCCTTTTTCAGGTGAGCGTCATCGATTTTCGATCCGACTATGCCGAATATTCCGCACATATTTTCTTAGATATAGCGGAGAATAGAGCGACAACTGCATGGCGCCTGTGGATAGCGCACAGGGGAAGGATTAGATTATGTCGTTCATGAACTCAATCAAAACGCGAGTTTCCTGGATCGATTTGCTTCATGGTCCAGAACGCTTTTTACTCCCTCTTCCAGGGTAACTGATGGTTTCCAGCCCAATTCCCTTTCGAGCTTAGAAGAATCGTAAAGGATGCTTTTCTGGGAAGAATTCAGACGGTACCTCGTGAGAAAAGGCTTCCGCCCCATCCAGGAAAACAGCTTTTCCTGGACGAACACCACCGAGTATAAGAAGTTGTAAGGGATATAAAAACAGGTTGCACCAGGATATAATTTTTTCACTAGCTTGTTCATATAGTCCCTTTTCGTGATTCTCTCCTGGTCGACCACATTATAGACCCCGCCGGCTGCGCCATGATTTTCAATCCCCCTGACGAGCGCCTCTACGAGGTTGTCGATATATACAAATGGAAGAACGAATTTCCCGTTCCCGATCACGGCAAACAGTTTTTCCCCGAGAGAAAAACCCATCATGGGGGTAAATATTTCCCCCCCCGGGCCCCATATGGTCCCCGGCCGCAGGCTGATGATGGGTATTGGCCCCTCGGTTATGGCCTCGGCGACGATATGGTCCGCCTCCAGTTTTGACCAGGCATAAAAGCCTCTCCTTTCCGGGAAACGCTCCAGGGAAGCATCCTCTCCGACGACTGCGCCCTTCCTGTAGTCGGCAACCCCGTAAACGGCGCAGGAACTTATGTAAATCAATTTCCTGATCCCGTCCTGACCGCAGAGGTCAAGGACATTCCGGGTCCCCCGGATGGTGCTCCATTCCCCGTCTCTTTCGGTTCCCGCCGTATCTGCGGCGGCGTGGACGACCATGTCAATGCCCCGAAAAGCTGGCCGGAGTGATTCAAGATCGGCCACATCCCCGAAGAATATCTCGACCCCGCATGCTTTGAGCTTTTTCGTATTTGCGAGTTTCCTCACCAGGGCTCTCACCGGGTATCCCTTCTGCACCAGTAACTCGACCAGCCTTGTCCCAAGGAACCCGCTGGCCCCTGTAACCAGTATCTTCGGCAACCCTTCTTTCACTCCCGGCTGCTTTACCGGGATGATGGATTCAAAATTCAACTTGGTATTCTTGACCTGCTTGAAGATCTCTTCCATGGTATCCATGACCATGAGGGCATGCTCTTTCGGTACCGGCACTTCCCCCTGCCCCTTGATGCTGTCGTAGAAACGGTGAATCAAATTCTGCATGCCGTGGTAGGGCCTGAGTTTGCCCCTCAGGAAATTCCACACATTGGATACCGTTGAGAAGAAGAGCTGTTTGCTCTCACTGACATTGTAGAGTACCTTCTGGACTGCCTTGGGAAGGGCGCTCAGCGGATGAAATACGGTCGTCATCGTGTTGAAATCCACTTGCACCATGCCGCTCGTTCCATAGATTCGCACGACGTGCAGATGGGGCTTGGCCGCAAAAGAAAATACCAGCGTTCCCGCACAGTTTTCACCGTCTATAAGAATCCGCAGCTCATCGGATATATCCTGTGGCAGTTCGCCGTGCGATCTTTCCATCACCCTGATTTCACGGGGCCTGCCGGTATAGGGCAGCATCACGTAAAGGGGGTGGGACATGAAATCATGGAATACCCCTCCGGGAAGAGAGTAAAGCCATGGCAGAACGTTAGGGGCCGGATACTTGCGGAACGCGTCGATCCGTGTGTTCAATCCATAATAACTTTCCACATTGATGACCTGGCCGAGGCTACCACCCTCAACGAGATCGCGGGCCTTCAACATGCAGGGATCAAAGAAATGGTTGTGCATGGGGCAGAGTTTGACCCCTTTGGCTTCCGCAAGATTATAAAGCTCTTTTGCCTCATGCGCGTGAAGAGTGAATGGCTTCTCTATTAAAACATGAAGGCCTAGTTCGATTGCCTCTTTTGCGACAGCATAGTGCGTCTTGGGAGGGGTGACGATATGAACAGCCTCAGGCCTGGAAACCTCAACAAGGCCCCTGAGACTGCTATAGTAATGCGCGATACCATACTTCTCAGCGAATGCTCGTGCTTTGCCTTCTTCGAGGTCGACTACTCCCGAAACCTCTGCACTGGGATACGCTGTGGCAAAGTTAATATGGTAAGCCGAATTCAGCCCGCAACCGATTATACAAATCTTCATTTTTTCTATCTCTTTAATATGAAGGAGTTATAAAAAGCGATGAAGAAAGATAAGTGCACTACCACCGATCATGATAGGTGGTAGTGCACTCTGATTGAAGGGACCTGCATACTGATACTGAAATGCCGCATGGTCTCCGAGTCGAATTTCATCTTAAGTCCTGGAAATCATACGCTCTATTCTCTGGACCGTCAAAAATCTTTATGGTGCCATTATCCGCAAGCCTGAAGGAGCCGATGGCGGAGTGGTCGACGGGGGAGTTGGCTCAATACCGGATGGAGGTAAATTAGCCACTTCCAAGTCATCTATCCAAAAGGTCTGTGCTATTGGTGACGCCGCTCCCCACGGAGCTATAATGATCTGGTTCCACTGCATCGTTGAATTCTGTGCTGTCCTTATAATAAGGTCTTCATGGTTTACCACAAGGACACCATCCCACCACATTTTTAATTGGCCGTTGGCCTGACCGACTCCACCTGATATCGTATTCATTTTGAAATATGCTTCAACCTTATGCCAGTTTGTATCGACAACCTGAGATGTGCTGGCAGTAAATGCGCGGCCGTTATACCAATAGCCTCCTGACTGATAACAATCGGAGCTGTGCCCATCACAATTGCCATTGCATCCATTTACTGCCCTACTCTCTGTTGAACACGTGTTTTGGTTAATGAATCCGGTGTTTATGTTTTCGCTGTCCTGCAATTTGAGAGTAGGGACATGAACATTTGACGTGCTGCCGTTGACCTCAATATATCCTAGCGTCTTTGTCCAGGCCAGACCACTGTATGCATCGTTGTTCCCCGTGGTAAGTAAATATGCCATGTGGGGGCTATTCGTTCCAAACCCCTGCCATCCTGAACCAAATCTAATGAAATATCTGACATAAACTGAATCTGACGCTGTTATGGCATGGCGTCGTATTACCCCTGTTGGTCCATTGCTGCCAACAGGGAAATCATGGCGCAATGACCCTGATCCACTGTATTTTGTATTCGTGTCAATCACAGGCGCTGAATAATCATACCAACCCCTTGACACATAATTTGTGTCATCAAACCCTTCATTTAGATATATGGTCCGGGTTTGATCTCCACTTGGGCTTGGCGATGGGCTACCCCCGATCGGTCCCACATAGTCGGTACTCAGGACTATGTTATCAAACGCAATAGCTGACCATGCTGACTGATACCAATCACTGTCCGACACATTCCCTATGCCGACCCCAAATCTGTGGATGGCAAGATTAGTAGCACCTCCATCCGTCATATTCCTGTTCGTAAAACTTGCTTTCAGTACACCGTCTAACCAGTATTGGATGATTCCATCACTTTGACCATTGGAGTTCAATTTAATCCTAAGTTCGTGACAGTGCCACTGGTTGTCATTAAAAGCACTGACGTCTACTAAATCCAGATACTCAGACGACCGCAATAGAACAACTAGCTTTCCACTGGCAAAGGTAGAACCTGATACATTCAAATATATCTCTGGTGGATTTGAATAACCATTTTCTCTTGTAATATACCTCCATAACTTGAAACCTTCAGCTATCGCCTTGTTGAAATTAGTCGATGCTGGAACCTTCATATACCATCTGTGGTATATTTCGGTCTTTACATCCGAGCCGGTTAACCATCTCTGCGATTCTGATCTATAACCGTTCGGTACCCCCTGTTTCTTCCATGCATATAATGCATTAGTGCTGTTATAACCTAGCCCCATTTTCCATTCAGCGCCAAATCCGGTTGTTGAACCGCACGCTGTATATCCTGAAGACCACTTGCTTGATGGACCATCTCCAAGAACATCGGTGCATTTCCATATGGACGAGGATGATTCAAAGTCATCCTGAAAAATGACCGCGGCCAGCCCATCCGTGGAAATCCATCCGACAAAGAAAAATATTAGTGCCACAACAAGGAACGGCGCAAAGCGTATTTTCATATTGCCTCCTATAACTGAAAATCCGGCAACAGTGCGGCTATATCAGCCTTTTTGAAGCGGGTTTAGGACAAATCTTTGCGGTCTGCTCTGTCGGTTCGGTTTAGATACATCAGCGTCTATTCGTGTATTATATCGGCATTGCTTATTGAATTCTTTAGTGCCCATTATTTTCCTTGTGTTATGTATTTTAGGGTCATTTTTCTCTGAATCATTTCGCCCTTCATTGCCATATTACTCAGCCAGATGCATAACCTGCCCAAAGCAGGACGGCAATAATTGTACCATAAGTCTTATAAATGGCCAACTATCCAATATTACAGTCTTTATGCCAATTTTAGATTACAAGATGAAGCTGTCGCTGGATGAATGGTGGAGGTATTTCCCTACAATGGAATTTGCGGATAGCCGATAATTAACTTAAATTAATGAAAAATAGTAGTGAAGAATTATACCTTCACCTCATCAATGTCTATACATTAAGATTCGCCGATAATATTGTTTTTGTTAACGTACGCTTACATAGACACCAACTATTATTATCAATGCACCGATTATCGACTTCAATTCCAAATCTTCATTCAAAAACACCTTCGCAAGAATTGGCACAAATACGTATGCCAACGCCATCAACGGATATAGTTCTTTCAGAGGTACGAGTCGCAATAGATAAACCCAGAAAATGGTTGTAACTACATAAAGAATCACTGCGCATAATGTGTAACGATTAGTCATCAGCCTTATGATTAAGTTCACTCCTTCCTCCGAGGTATTGGTCTCGGCGCCGAGCTTGAATAATATCTGGCCAACCGATATGCCAAAAACGCAACCTAATCCGATAGCAAACGGAATTATTTTCACCACCCAATGATCCTCAGACATAATCTATTTTAAAATACCCAAAGCTTAACCGATTAGCCAATTTTCCGCTACTTTACCTTCTTAACTAATATCGAATTTATTTCATTTCTTGATAATAGCGCTTTGATCTTTAATTTCCTGGATTTCTATGACCATAGCTTGCAAAAATAGTTGAAACCCGAGGATGATCGGCAGTACCGCTATCATTACAGTGCCAGTCGAGGCGACCATATCCGTCCAGACCGACCGGAACCAATGATATGCCCCAAAAAGAGAACCCAATGACATTAACAGCAACCCAACAATGTAAAAAAAACCAATGACTGAGAAATCATATAAAATGTATTTCTTGTAAACACGCCTCAGAAATCTTCTAACTAATAGAGGCGGAAAGTAAAGCAATATCTTCCATATCTTGAGTGATGACTTTTCGTCTGCGTATCGCGCCCCAATTGGTACATCGCATACCCTCGCCCTTATGATGTTCAAATTGATTAAGATATCGTTTTCAAAGAAATATCTATTATGCAAATTATCCAAGGGCAATAATTCCAACACAGATCTCTTTATGGCATAGTAGCCGTTCTGAGGATCGAATACATTCCAATATCCTGAGGCGATTTTTGTCAAGAACGTAAGTAAAAAGTTGCCGATCAATCGCAGCATCGGCATTTGATTCAGTTCCTTCGAGTGCAAAAACCTGTTTGCTTTAGTATAATCATAACCTTGAAATAATGGCGTAATCAAATCCACCATCTTTTCTGTATCCATTTGGTCATCGCCATCGACTTTAATAAATATGTCCCCCTGCAATTCGATGCCTTTTTTCAATCCATTGACCGTTGCGCCGCCTACGCCCATGTTGACTTCGTTTTTCAGCAATATAAGCCTTTCATCTTGAATCTGCCGAACAACGTCGCATGTTCCGTCTGCACTGCGGTCATCAACAACTATAATGAAATCAACATAACTGCCAATGCCCTTTACGGTCCGACTGATTTGATCTTGAACGTTGTATGCGGGAATAACGCAGATCACAGTCTTACCACTTAACATGACACGTCACTCCTGTTGCTGAGCTGTGTTTCATTTCTATGCTTCTACTGGCAACTTGCCTGTCATGCGGAATTGCCTGCTTACTCAGCTATTTGATCATAATCCTATAAATCGACAGAATATATAACCAATATGGTTCACGTATTGTCTATTCTTTTTCTAATCGATGTCGAATCTTCTGTCTGGTCATTATTAAACCATCGGCCGCAAGAAGCATTACAAGTGGCATAACGACTAGAGTATATCTAACAAGCGGGAAGAGCATGACTTGAATAATACATACATATAATATGCAGGCCACTATATATATACCCGGCCGTTTTAACCAGATCTGCGCTGAAGACAGTAAACTAATCATTGCAAAAAAAAGAAAAGGGGTTTGGACCAATAGAGCTTTTGAATTCTTTTGCTTTCCCTCAGTATTGTACCAGGTCAAAAGAAATTTCTTTCCCATGAATCGTATATAATCAACGGGTCTTTCACGAAAGTGAGCATAATGGTTTGAGATTGCCGTTTTAGTCAGCTGATTCGGGGGTGCAAGACCCGTGGGATATTTTTTTCTAAGAGCATTAACATCCAGATCAATGTACATTTCCTTAGATCCTTGTACAAAGACCTCTTCGCCGCCATGTTGTACAGGAACAAATTTCTTGAATACGATATAGTTTCGAATTGTCCAAGGCGACAATACTGCGAGCCCTGCAAGAAAGAATGCTGCACTCCAGACTAAAGCTGGCTTGAAAAGTGCCTTTTTAAATTTTGATTCAGCTACTCTTAATGCTGGCAACAAAAGCAAGAATGGCAGGGTCACCGGCTTCGCAAGTGCTGATACGCCGACCGCCACTCCTGTCCAGAAGCCATTTTTCCAGTTAGCCGGAGCCATATAGCCCAATATTACAATGAATAGAGCAACATTTAATGGAATCTGATAATACAATTTTGAGCACATGATTATCGCTAACGGATAAAGCGCATATAATACTGCGCTCAATAATGCCTTTTTATCTTCTGCGAATATCCTCTTTCCTAAAAGATAGATGAATAGGCATACAGACGCATCTAGAAAACACTGAATTACCTTCGCAATAAATACATTGGGACCAAATATGAAGTAGATTATATACAGCCACCAGGCATACAAAGGCGGAACAAAGTGAAAAGGTGTTCCCGGCTCAAATGAATATTGGTAATCGGGTGAACGTGGGTTAACCGAGTGCACAAACCCTTTACCGACTAGAAGGCTTCTTGCTACGTCATCATAATAGAATTCTATTTCATTTATATTCGCTGCATGCCAGCCTGGACTCCTCCACTCTTCATAGACTATGGGTGCAATACGTAATACGCATGCAAGTGTATATATCAGCAATAGCGAAAGAAAGATGGTCTTCTTTGATTGCAACCTCAAGAATCCTGCTGCCATTATTCTATCAATTTATCGGAACTAACATTTATTCGGTGTATTTTCTTTCCATGATCTATGCAGCAATCGGAGAAACAGATCTTGGTAACGTTTCACGCAATCATTCATAGAGTATGACTCTATCACGATTTTCCTTGACTCCTGTCCATACTTTTCGCTCAGTTGCTCGTTCGTCAATATCTTGAGTAATGAATCTTTCAAAGCCACATGATCGCCCAGCTCAACCAAGAATCCGTTTTGCCCATTTACAATAACATCCCTGATGCCGGGCACATTGGTCCCGATAACGGGCAACCCCATACTCATTGCCTCAAGCATGCTTATCGGTAGCCCCTCGTTAAATGAAGTGAGACAAAATACATCCGAGATAGATAATATATCATTCACGTCGCTTCTATGGCCGGTCAGAATGACTTTCTCTTGCAATTCATAATCTTTCAGATATCTCCTGATGTCATCCTCTGAGTTTTCCAGATCATCGACAGTCCCCTGCCCTATCAGCAATAGCTTCACGTTGTCAAAGTCCCTAAGAAGTTCCCGAAACCCCTGCAAGAGCATTACATGATTCTTGACCTTTCTGATATTTGCCACCATCGCGATAACTTTCATGTTATCAGTCAGGCCAAATTCATTTCTTATCGCTCTTGCATCACGCAGTCCTGCTTTCCTATCGAGATCAACGCCGTTCCTGATGGTAAGCGTATTTTCATCCCGCAAATGAAATATGGACTTGAGAGTCTGCGTGACGTCATCGCTGATTCCCATCACGCAATCCAGATGCCTCAATAGCAGCCTTCCCATCAACCGCCATTTCAGCGGAACCTTTTCTACTTCCCAACTTGAATGTTCCGTATAAACCAGCCCGCGACGATGGGCGATCTTGCAGGCATAATAGGAATAGACCATTGATACAAAATGATGCGCATTTACAATATGAATGTTGTTATCTCGGATTATCCTTGCCATAATCCGCATGGTAGAAATATATGCACTTCTATCTCTCGGTACATGGTGAAGTCTTATGCTCTTTTCCAGAAAAGCCGAACGAAACCCTTCATTTCCAGAATAATGAAAGTAGGCCAAAGATACGTCGAACAACTTTCGGTCCAATAATGAGGCTATATTATAAACTAGGGTTTCACTACCACCCTTTTCAAGCTGAGGAATAACAAAGAGTATGTTTAGTTTGCCCAATTTGGAGCCTTGCTTATTGTTCTATTACGAATTGTGTTGATCATATTCAATAATATTTCATATTTTATTGTCATTTCGGATTCATTCACTATGGCCGCTGACTAAAGAGGATAAATGAGCGACCACTAATTCGTTGCATTGCATTCGGATTCGGAGATGAACTGACCAGGAAAACAATTCTAAACACAGCGACACATTAAAGTGCGCATAGTCGCTTCAAGGTCGGATTGCCGGTTCGCCATTGGCCGAACACTCTCTCAACGGCGACAGGGACGGAGTCGAGCGTCGGAAAGTACCGATTATGAGTTGCCATCCTCCGTGTCAGTTTCCAGACCCGCTCAATGGGGTTGAGCTCCGGGCTGTAGGGCGGAATGAACAACAACGCAAAGCTCTTTTGACATGTGTCACGCCATGTCCGGTGCAGGCGGGCATGATGGTAACGGACATTGTCCAAAATCAGAACCACCTTGCGCCCGGCACGGCTGGAAAGCCGCCGGAGCTTTTTCAGAAACGCGAAAAGCATGTGAGCGTTGAACCGGTGAACTTCAGAGCTGTACACGAACTTCCCATCCCGGATGCGGACGGCGCCAAAATGGCCGATGCCCTTCCGGATCGGATGGTGCAGCAGGACGGGATCCTGGATCTCCGGCGGCACCCACATCCGACAGGCCGAGCCGTGTTGCTCGAACCGGACCTCATCGAAAGCTTAGAGATCCACCGTGTCGTCCCGGGCCAGGGCGCGCAGTTTTTTTATATGCCGCCTGCAGGGCGGGATCGGCATGGGCCATCTTCGGCCGGGGCTTCCGCAGTCGGAACCCCAACTGGCGTAACAGCCGCTGACACTGCCGGCCCCCCAGGTAGATGTCCCATTGCCTCTGCAGGTACTGCGACAGGGTCTTGCCGTCCCACTGCCCCGCCAGGCCTACGGCCCCGGGAGGCTTCCGCAAGACGCCTTCGAGGGCCTGCAGCTGCGAGGGGCTGAGGCTCGGGGTTCGGCCCGGACGGGCCTCGTCCATCAGGCCCGAAAACCCCCGCTTCTCAAATCGCGTCACCCAGTACGCGATAGTTCGGGGAGCATCGCCGAGCAGCTGGGCCACTTGGTGCCCGCTCATTCCCTGAGCGATCAGCAGCACCGCATGGAGCCGATGATCGTAGCGTGACTCCTCGGTTCGCCGGATCTCATCCTGCAGGGACAAGATGGCACTCTGCGGATCGGATATCGTGAGTCGTTTCATGGAGCGCAGCATAGCACAAAACAACATAATGCGCAATTAATTATGTCGTAGCGTATAAAGATGTTTAAAGCTTGCGGTCAGTCCTTACCCAGGATTTTCTGCCAATACCTGCGGCAGACAGCAAATCGAGCCCTGATTTCCAAATCAAAAATATTGGTGCAAATAATATTGCCAGAAGCTTCATTTTCTTATCTTTCACGTACAAAATACCAACGAGAAAGAATGCAAGTTGTAAAAGAATCAGCAGGCTAGACCAACCTATCAAAATATTTCTGTAGGCCGGAGGGGGTACAACTAGACATGCTATAAGCATCATAATCGTCAGGCTGATACCAAGAGAAGGGTTTGGCAATAGCAATGGCATGGCAGCATCAATTGTCTTTATACTGCGGCTTTTTACACCATTGTAGAGCAATCTGAAGCCATACTTCGCGGCTATGGCGAAGCGTCCGCTGGACCATCTGAGCCTTTGGGAGGTTGCCTGCTTCAGATTGACGGATTCACTGTGGTAGACGCGGGCTTTATTTACAAAGGCAATTCGTTCACCTCTCATGACTAACTTTGCGTAATACTCCCAGTCCTCACCCACTGTGAAAGCATCCCATCCATACATTGCAATAACGTCCCGCACAAAACACATACCGTTACCCATCAAATGCGATGCGAGGCCAATTTTCTCTTTGGCAGGCTCAAGAACTTCGTTGCCTAAAGTTCTTGACACATCCATAATTCGCGTGAACCAGCTTTCATCCGGATTAGCCAGGCCGTTATAGCACTGCATTATTCTCGCGCCATTCTGAATGGCTCGATCCAGTTCGTTCATTGAGCTTGCTTCAACTATGCTGTCTGCGTCCACGACGAAAATGGCATCACAGTCATTAAGGTTAATGTTTGCTAGTGCATACTTTATAGCATACCCCTTTCCGCGGAGATTAGTATCGTAACGTTCGAGCACAACTGCACCGTTATTGCGACCAATAGCCGCCGTCGCATCACTGCAATTGTCTGCCACAACAAACAGTTTGACCAAGTCGCGAGGATAAGTCAGTTGAGATATACTACTTAAAAGCCTATCTAAGAGAAGCTCTTCGTTATGCGCAGGTATGATTACTGCAAAATGCGTTATTTGCTCACGATTCACATGGTCTTTCTCTCGCAGGAAATAGTTACTTAGAATAAGAACCAGTGTATATATTACGTAGATACTCAGATATACCCCAAGACCATACAATATGTAATGAAATAGATAAATCACATCACTTCTCAATTCAGTAGTTCAAAATACTCTTCTTCAATCTTTCTTGCCCAATCTGTTACATTGAATTTCTCTCGTATGGTTCCCTTCGCCTCGCTACCCAGATTTAGTCGTAAATGCTCATTCCCGTGGAGGTCGCAAATAGCCTTTGCAATCTCGCTCGGATTCCCAGGCTGAGTTAGTATTCCGTTCTGACCTGAACGGATGATAGAAGGTATGCCCCCTACACTGGATGCAACTGCAGGCAAGCCGTTAGCCATAGCTTCAAGCAGGGCGATTGGGGTCCCCTCAGTCAGAGATGGTAGAACAAATATATCAAGCGCCGGTAACCACTTGTCTATTTGACTTTGGAAGCCAGTAAATTCTATCTGTTTCTTTAGAGATATCTCTTCCGCATAATTTTCTAAATGCAGCCGTTGGGGTCCATCTCCAATCAGCAATAGTCTGACCGTAAGACGGGCTTCGTTCAATAACGATATCGCATCTATGAGATATCGGAGCCCTTTCTCTTCACTCAGACGTCCGACATACCCTATTACCAATTCGTTGTCTTGTAAATTAAGTATCGACCGAATTTCATTTCTATTACTTCTCGATATTATGGTGTCATTGTTTGTTTCTACACTGTTCTGAATTACTTTGATGATAGATTCCCTGATTCCGACTTTCACCAAGCCAGCTTTGATCTCCTCGGATACGGCAATTATCTTATGCGCATACCGCAAAGCCATGCGGTCCAATGCGTTATATATCCCCAACTTCACATTGTTTGTTATGAAACCATGGCAAGTAGAGATTATGGGTATTCCCAACATCCTCGCTACAGGTATTCCGATGATATCCGCAAAATATCCATTTAAATGAAAGAGATCGAATTTTTCGGCTTTTGCAATGTGCCACAGATCTCTCGCACATCTTATGACCCTTAATAACTCCCTCTTCTCACTTCTTTTATACAGTGCTACGGGTATTTTCTTGTATTCATATCGTTCATTCTCGACTTTGCTTAGAAAATAATTTTCTTTTTCCCAGGGACGAATTAGTGCTATCGGTAGGATATTGTAATCGCTTCTATTTATATTCTTGAGTAGTGTGAGGCTCACTTTTTCCGCCCCACCGAATTCAACAGGAGTTATGACGAGACCGACTTTTTTCACGACTACGCCTGGGACTTCATTGTGTGTGCCCAATTTATTGATACTCGCATATTCTCTCAGACAAACTATTTCTACGCCTCTTAAGGCGAAAAATTGACTTCATCTTATTCATCGTGATATGGCTACGCAGATGATGATCCTCATATAATTTTGGCAGTTGCTTCAGGATTAGCCGGACATTATGGATGGGACCTGCGTAAATATAATCCCTTCTTAACGTCCTTGACCTTGCCCCCATATTACAGCAATTTGTTAGTTGCGCATTTCTTCCTGTTTGGGAATTCCCTTTTCTTGAACTTATTGAAGTGAAATATTTTAGTTATTACGTTTATCGTCTCATACTATCAATTTCTTGTTAAACGGTCCCAAAGATCTGATTCTTGCAATTTCTTGAAATCCTGCCTTTATCATGCATTTATTTTGTGGGTAATTATATTCATGAACCACACCCATTAGCTTCCTGTATCCCATATTTTGCAGGTCCTTTGATATGTAGGCCATCACTTTGGCTGCGAGTGAATGCCCTCTGAATTCAGGAAGTGTAGTATTGTAATTTAATTCTGCGACCCCATCTCTCAATACTAAAAACCTGCTGTAATCACTCCCACAGAATACCCAGTGGATATATGCAATATCATCACGCTTAAAAACCAAATAGCATGTTTTAGCTTCATAAATACTATCGTAGTAAAATTCTCGAGGAAGGTCTTTTCCCGCTCTTATTTTATCCAATTCTTCGATTGACGGCTTTACAACCATGAAATCTGTATCGAGATTGTGGGCGCGCAATTCTTTTGTAAGATCATTTTCATAAACGATGAATGTATTAATACTCAAGCCACTGTAGTATATAAATTTCAAAAGACTCAGGGGCGCTTTGCCATAATGATGATATGCGGTTTTTTTAAATTCTTTCAGTGTTAAATATATCTTGCCTCTTATTCCCATGGTGTCATGCTCAGTCTTTTACATCTGCTTTTTTATCGCTTATATGTAAATTCCACAGTGATGCTGACAAGACTATATAAAACACCCAGTAGATTGAATAGGCCTGGCTCAGAAACATCGAAGCAGCAATGTGGCCCGTGAATCCAATTTTTGCCATCTCGCCAATTCTCATCATCTGCTCGGCGCTGCCCATTCTTTTCGTGTTTCGAAATATCCTGAAGGCATTGATGCTGATCAGCACAAACAGAATAAGACCCACAATTCCTGTCTCAACTCCTATTTGAACGAGAGAGTTGTGCGGCGATTGCCATATTTCCTGCAATCCCCGTGTACGTCGTTCCTCGCCTATCGCCTTACCGAAGCATGAAACGCCGACCCCTGTCAGAGGGTTACTTAGCATTAAGCGCACGCCTTTCTTCCAGATCTCCATCCTCCCAGTTTCATCAATGACGTTATAATCTTCCCCAATTTGTTTAATCGTTTCTAGGCGGGTAATGTCGATTACCGATCCAGCGTAAATAACTACCACGAGCGTCAGCGCTGCAGCAGTAATCTTATATGACATTTTTATGATTTTTGACGGCATAAATAACAACATAAGAACGACAATGCCGAGAGCGATGAATCCACCTCTTGACCCTGTCATCAGGATGACCACGATGCCCACCACAACATTGACCAGGCACGTCATCCTTTTCCACATTGGGTCTTTATTCGAAATAAAAAGAAAGTTAAATGGCAGAAATGATACGGCAATATATGCTAGATCATTAGGGTCATACATCCGGCCAATATTTAATCTGCCAGATATCATTTCCCCTTGATATAGTGCGAACAATAAATACAGGCCGATCCCGAAGCATGACGTCCATAAAACAATTGATAGTTTTTTTGAGTCATCAACTAATTTATAAAACAGAAAGAAAAAGAGTACTATGCTTATGTATTTTGTAAATACAAATTCAAATGCGCCTCTTCGATAATACGCAAATGGGATGCTGATTATGATAGTCGCTAAGAAGTAGATGTATAATCGGCATTGCTGATTATCCAGCAATCTATTCCGATAAAGGGCATGATAAAATACATAGACAATAACAACTACAATTCCAACAGATAGCACAGGCCGTATAGTCATTAGCACGTCTATGAAATCCTGAGGCCTTAGCATTAAAATAAATATCCATAAATAAAATAGATAGATAAGAAGATTTGAATCTTTCTTGATATTCTTAGTTAAGGTCTGGGTCTTTACCATCATTAATTGATTATCTACTTGTTCGTCTGAAATAACCGAATATCGAATTGTACAACTGCTCTTTTTCTGTCGATTACCAATGTTGTCGCGCCGTTTTTATTTTCTATTCGTACTGCACTTTAGAGATTGCAGGAAAGACCACTTGCGGAACATTGCCCGATATCTCTTCCTGGGGTTACCGCCCCAAGGTGACAGGAACCATCGCAAACAGTCTTTCTTTGCAAAAGTTCCGTTCCTTTCTTGTGAAGGCCACAAACCAGACCCCTATCATATAAATAGGGAGTAGAACGATGACTTCACTAAAAAATGCCAACAAAGAGTGTGATGTATAATTGAACGATGCAAAATAACACGCAACAGCAAATGGCACTCCCGCGAACAGGGGGCCGAAGTACGCGTTTCTCACGTATTCTGAAAGTGTTATACCTACTATTCGTGATATAATAACCGGAAAGACAAAGATCACCATAATCACATGCGGAACTGCAGCGCCATAAGCAACACCAATAATGCCAAATTGTTTGATCAACAGAACGCTCAAGCCTATGTTCGCCACTGCCTCGATCAAACGGCAATATGCAGTTATTTTGTGTTTATTGAGGCCCAGCAAAATACTGATGACAGTATAATGCGGAAGCGAAAACAGAGTCATGACTGTTAACACCGCGAGGACTTGCCCTGCGATGTCCGAGTACTCGGCACCCATCCAAAGCCCGATAAACTGACGCCCCATTATAAAATATACCGTTGCCACGGGCAGGCCAAGAAGCAAGGAGAATTTTGTTCCCTGAATCAATAGGGTAGTGATCTTGTCGGTCTCATTCCTAGCGTCAAGTTGGCTAGTCAGCGGATTAAATACCTGGGTGCCTGCAAAGATAATCTTTTTCATATATTCTATGAGGTTTGCAGCTATAGCGTAAAACGTAACGGCGGATACGGGAAGGAAGATCGCGATTATCAGTGTTGCGCCATGTAGACAAACCATATAACAGACATTATTTAAAAGAACAAAGAAGCCGTAGTTGAAAAGCATCTTGTATATCCATCTGCGTTTCTCAACATGGCGCACGTTCAACCTAAAAGTGAGTGACCTCCTGGCAGCAAAATATATTATAACGTTTGTGCAAACATTTAAAAATAGTTGAATGAGGGCCAGTGCCACTATGCCGTAACCCTGGCTGAGGAACGCGACGGTCAGGATTGCCCGAATGATAGAAATCCCAATAGAAACTGTACTGAATAAATCATAGCGCTGCATACCCATAAGTATTCCCACAAATATATTGAAGACAAAAGCAAGCGCAATATCTATTCCCGAAATGATTACAACAAGACGAGCGGTGGGTATAACGTCATGCGATATGCTGAAGATGACCGGAAGAAGCAGAGCCAAACATAGTGATACGGCTATACATATGAAGCAAACAAGTGCATACATCCGCAGGGCTGACTCTATAATATCGCCCAGTAATTTATTGTCTTTCTTCTCATTGTATTCTGCCACATACTTGATTACTGATTCCCTCACGCCAAAGTCCAGCAACCAGAGATACCCTGTGATTTGGGTAACAAGCACCCACACGCCGAAGTACACATTGCCAATTTTATTCAGTATAAAGGGGGCGAGAAAAAATGATATGACTAGAGAGACAATGAGGTTGGCCCAGTTCGATATGACGTTTCTGAGAATCTTTTTGAGCTGGCTCATGATTTGTGTTTGTTATGTGTCCAAAGACGGACTTGAGTTGTCAGTACAGTAGAAAAGGTGGTCAGATTCCTCCTGGATTGCTGGCAACAATCAAATCAGGAGGATTGTTATCATGACCACCCAAGAGAAGCTTATCAGAAGGAAGCAGAGTTTGCTAGAGCTGGCTGCGTACCTTCAGAACGTCTCTCAGGCCTGCAAAACAACGGCGTGTCCCGCCAACACTTCTACGACATCAAGAAAGCCTATGAGGAGCAGGGCATCGAAGGTCTCCGGGAGAAGACCCGACGGAAGCCCTGTCTCAAGAACCGGGTTGTCCCGGAGATCGAAGCTGCCGTGATCCAGATGGCCTACGAGTACCTGGCCTATGGACAGGCCCGGGCTTCCAATGAACTGCGCAAGCAGGGGATACTTGTCTCCTCGGGTGGCGTTCGGAGCATCTGGCTGCGGCACGGGCTGGAGCGGTTCAGAAAGCGCATGGCTTTACTGGAAAAGAAAGCAGCTAAGGAGGGCATCGTCTACACCGAAGCTCAACTCGTGGCCCTGGAGGCCGTCAAACGCGAACGGCAGACCAATCCTGACGAGATCGAGACCGCCCACCCTGGCTATCTGCTAAGCCAAGACACGTTCTATGTGGGCTACCTGAAGGGCGTAGGCCGCATTTATCAGCAAACCGCAGTGGACACCTACTCCTCCTTGAGCCTTGCCAAGGTTTACACTGCCAAAGTTCCTGTCACCGCGGCCGACCTTCTCAATGATCGAGTGTCAACAGACATGCAAAAATGACCCCTTGCGAACATTGAAAAATGACCCCCCTGTAACACCGAAAGGGGGTACGTTACGATGCAACACGAGGTATGCTTGCTCCCGATGAACCCATCGGGAGGCGAGGAAATGGTCAACGGGAGTCTGTGGCATGAGATTCACAGCCGGTTCAAACTCAAGGAGACGAGGAAGTCGATCGCCCGCTCGCTGGACCTGGATGTCCGCACGGTCCGAAAGGTCTTGAAGCAGAGTGAACCTGCACCGTATCATCGAACGAGGGCGGAGGAGACGCTTCTGAGCCTGTATGAGGAGCACATCCGTCAGCGGCTTCCCGCCGTGGGCTGGTGCGCCCAGTCCGTCTTCGAGGAGCTTCGGGCGATGGGCTATACAGGCGGCTATGCCACGGTTCGGCGCTTCGTTCGTCCCCTGCGGGAAGAGGCGACCCGGGAGGCCACGGTGCGATTCGAGACGGAGCCCGGCCGGCAGGGCCAGGTCGACTGGGGTCAGTGCTGGACGACGATTGCCGCTCGCAGCGTCCACGTCCGGCTCTTCGTGATGACCCTGGGCTATAGCCGCAGGCTCTTTGCCCGGGCCACGCTGGACGAGAAGCTGCCGACCTTGATCCGGTGCCATGAGGAGGCCTTCGAGCACTTCGGGGGCATTGCTCATGAGTTCCTGTACGACAACCCCAAGACGGTCGTGCTATCCCGCAACTTCGAGGGAAGCCGGATCGAGTGGAATCCCGTCTTCTGGGACTTCAGCGCCTACCGGGGCTTCCGGCCAAAGCTGTGCCGGCCCTACCGGGCCCAGACCAAGGGCAAGGTCGAATCGGGCGTCAAGTACGTCAAGCGCTTCCTGCGGGGCAAGGCCTTCGACTCGTTGGACCATCTCAATGAGTGCCTGATGAACTGGATCATGATCGTTGCCGATGAGCGGATCCACGGAACGACCCACCGGAAACCTTCCGAGATGTTCTTTGAGGAGAAGGAACTGTTGCTGGATCATCGTCAGCGGCCGCCCTACGCCATCCAGGACCGCGCCCTGCGGCACGTGGCCAAGGACTGCCTGGTGAGCTTTGAGACCAACCGCTACTCCGTTCCCTTCCGCTTCGTGGGCAAGCCTGTCGAGGTCCAGGGTGAGGCCGACCGCGTGCTGATCTATCATGACGGCGAGCTCATCGTGACCCATCCCCGCTGCGAGGGTCGTCACCGCTGCCAGACCGACCGGGCCCACTATGCGGGGATTTATCATCGCGAGCTCCCTGAGATCGCCGCCTGGCGGTATCCCCATCCCTCCTTCGACGGGGAGGTCCAGGTCCGTGACCTCGGCGTCTACGAGCGCCTGGTGGAAGGAGGTGCCCGATGAGCAGCGCCCAGATCGAACGCATGCAGGAGCACCTCAAGCACCTGAGGCTGCACCGGATCGGAAGCCTGCTGGAGTCGAGCCTCGAGGAGGCCGCCAAAAACAGCCTCTCCTACAGTGACTTCCTCGATGAACTGCTGACCCAGGAGGTGGCCTCCAAGACCGAAAAGAACGTCGCCATGCGCACCGCCATGGCCCGCTTCCCCTTCGTCAAGACCCTGGAGAGCTTCGACTTCGGCTTCCAGCCCTCCATCGACAAGAAGAAGATCAAAGAGCTGGCAGGCTGCCGCTACATCGCCAACGGGGAGAACGTCATCCTGTTGGGGCCTCCCGGGGTGGGCAAAACCCATCTGGCCGTGGCCCTGGGCGTCAAGGCCGTCACCGAGGGCTACCGGACCTGCTTCACCCAGGCCATGCCGCTCATTGCCTCGCTGACCCGGGCCTATGCCGAGAACCGCATCGAGGAGCGGCTCAAGTTCTTCTGCCAGGCCAAGCTCTTGATCATCGACGAGATCGGCTACATCCCCATTGACCGTCACGGGGCTCATCTGTTCTTCCAGCTCATCTCGCGGCGCTACGAGAAGGGGGCCCTGATCCTGACCTCGAACCGCAGCTTCAGCCAGTGGAACGAGATCTTCGGCGACCCGGTGATCGCCACGGCCATCCTGGATCGGATCCTTCACCACTCGACGACGATCAACATCAAGGGCAACTCCTACCGGCTCAAGGAGAAGGTCAAGGCCGGGCTGATCCGGGAGCCGGAAATCGAACCGTCATGAACAGGTGGGGGTCATTTTTCGATGACCAAAAGGGGGCAAAATTAGATGTCGGTTGACAATCGAGTGCAGCCCTTCTTCGAGCACTACGACGTGCCGGTTCTGCGGGTGCTGACAGACCGGGGCACCGAGTACTGCGGGTTGCCGGATAAACACCTCTATCAGCTGTTCCTGCAGCTCAACGAGATCGATCACACGAAGACCAAGGTGAAGAGCCCGCAGACCAATGGGATCTGCGAGAGGGCGCACCAGACGATCCTCAATGAGTTCTATCGGGTGACTTTCCGGAAGAAGGTCTACAGCGACCTTGAGACCTTGCAAACGGATTTTGATGAATATATGAATCGCTTTAACACCGAAAAAACACATCAGGGCAAGCGCTGCAAGGGAAGAACCCCGATGGCGACGTTCCTCGACGGGCTGGAGCTGTATAAGGAGAAATACCTGGCTGAGAAACTAGCGGCCAAAAACCTACCGGTGATCCGGGGGACTCTGCCACGGTGTAAAGTCAACTATCATTCAGGACACGTTATGCTTATTCATCCAGGCCAGCATTGCCTGCACAACGTCTACCTGCATCTCGGGCAGGCTCAACATATGGTTCGCCCCCGGAGAGAGATAGAGGTCAAATGGTGCGTCCTTGACTTCAGCGTAATATCTTTTCAAAAATATCCTCTGGAATTCCCACCAGAAGCCATCCGTATCGCCAAAGACAAATAATACTTTTTTTCGCGTCTTAAATATCCGCCTGGCAGCTTTAAAGAAATTGGGGTTCTCTGCGAACTTGCCTTTTTCATTTCCTTTTGAGATGTATGCTCCCTCTTGCCGAAATAAGGCAAGAATGGGGCCTTTTATTCTTGAGATATCACTTTTTTTGGTCAACAAGCGCACCCAAGACTTCGGAGAGAACAATTTCTCATGGTAAATCTTCACCATCTGCTTTGCCACGTCCGCCGGCAATCTGGTATCATAATCTAAATCGTCATTGTCAAGGAGGACCGGTATTCCAATGGGAATCACATATTGGACTTCCTTCAATTCCGCTGCGGCGAGAAATGCCGACATGGCGCCTCCACAAATCCCTGACAGCGTGATTGACGAAAAACTCCCTATATTTTGGACAAATTGCACGGCGGCCCGGATGTCTGCGACAAAAAGACCATATTCAACCTGCACATAAAGGTTCTTCTGACGACAGTTAGGAATATCACCATCACTATACCCCAAACCGGATGGGCTAAATCGTAAAACATAATAGCCGCCCCGGGCAAGGTGTCGTGCCATGGCTACGTGGGCCCTGTAATCGCCCTCGCACCCCATAACGCCCCCATTGGGGAAAATCACAATGGTCTTTTTTCTTGTCTCATCGCCATGCTCGGGAAAATGAAGGACACCTCGGAGAACCTCACCGCGCTCGTTAGGAAATTGAACAACTGACTCTATCTTTCGCTGCGGTTCCATAGGGATGCCTCTCCAGTCTT
>Ga0302238_1000729_pt1 | contig 31418 bp, 22 predicted proteins | sample AAG_UR_Asn_MG_FD_193527 | JGI IMG/M metagenome (GOLD analysis project Ga0302238, IMG submission 193527) | Enriched activated sludge microbial communities from anaerobic digester in WTTP, New Holstein, Wisconsin, United States - AAG_UR_Asn | ecosystem: Engineered > Bioreactor > Anaerobic >... | reverse complement strand
CTTATTGCTATTCAATCTGGTCATACAACCCTACTACTGCTTCTCTTTCAACTGAATACTTATCTAGTTGTGGTACCTTGTCTAATATGGCAACCCCTACTAATCTCTCTTTCCCTACAGTAGCCTACAACTCTATCATTCTTAACTGGACTCCTGGTACTGGCTCTACTAATACCCTGATAGTAAGGAAACAAGGTTCTATTCCTACTTCTAGAACAGATGGAACAACCATCTATGAAGACAATGGCAATGCCTTCATAGACACAGGACTTACTGATAACACCGAGTACTGTTATGCCTTGTATGCTACTGACAATACTGAATACACTGAGCCACTGACTGGATGTAGGAAGACTGTAACAGGTACAATGATAATAGAAGAAACAATTGATGGAGACTATATCGTTAAGAAGTTTACTATAGGTGATTCTCCCATTTCTCTTTCTACAACATGGACACCACCTGCGGGTGTTACTCAGATAGAGCTTCTCTTGGTTGCTGGTGGGGGTGGAGGCGGAGGTAATGGGTATAATGGAGCTGGTACTGGTGGTGGTGGAGGAGGTGGTTTGATATTTAATAATAGTTATTCAATTACTGAAAGTGAAGTAAATATCACTGTAGGGGCTGGTGGTTTAGGGGGAGTCGTTTCGGGGAATGGTGGCAAAGGAGGTGATTCTGTGTTTGGTACACTTGTTGCTGTGGGGGGCGGTAGCGGGAGAGGCTATAGAGCTCCTTTTTCTGATGCATCTGGTGGTAGTGGTGGTGGTAGTACCAGAGGAGAGGTTGCTGGATTGGGTATTGTAGGTCAAGGGTATGATGGTGGGGTTGGTTTTGATGGAGTTCCTTATCGTGGAGGAGGGGGTGGTGGTGCTGGTGCTAGTGGTTCGCATGGTAGTAGTGGTGGTGCTGGTGGAAATGGTTTACAGATTTGGGGTAATTGGTATGCGGGTGGTGGAGGAGGTGGTGTTTATTATACTAGTGGTCGTAGTTCTGGAGGTCTTGGTGGGGGTGGCTACGGTGCTGCGCCTAATGAATTTGGTGGAAATGCAACTCCTAATACTGGTGGTGGAGGAGGGGGTGGTGGAAGTCCTCATAGTACTGGTTATCCAGGAGGATCTGGAGGTTCTGGTATTGTTATTGTTCGATATTTAATTCCTCAATAGTAGTTTATTTAATTTATTTTGCACTGATTTCTAGATAAAATTTTTACATAGTTATTTCGCGAATTTTTATAGTAAATAATGAAATTTGTTGGTTGATATTTTTTAAAATAGTCTTTTAGGTATTTGTTTTCTATTGCAAAACTTGCATAAAGTGTTAATATGAATTACTTATGGAATTCGAACTGAAGGCACAAATGATGCCTGGCGGTGACCAGCCTAAGGCAATAGATAGTATTGTCGATGGATGGAATAAAGGTCTTAGTAGGCAGACACTGTTAGGTGTGACAGGCTCTGGAAAGACTTTTACCATTGCCAATGCCATAGCACGTATCCAGAAGCCGACTCTGGTGATTTCGCATAACAAAACTTTAGCTGCTCAATTATGTAATGAATTTAGGGAGTTTTTTCCTGGTAATGCTGTTGAATATTTCGTCAGTTATTATGATTATTATCAGCCTGAGACGTATATGGCTAATTCTGATACATATATTGAAAAAGAAGCTCAGATAAATGAAGAGATTGAAAGATTAAGGCATGCGTGTACTCAGGCTTTGATGACAAGAAAAGATGTTATTATTGTAGCATCAGTTTCTTGCATATATGGCTTAGGGTCTCCGGAGCAGTATAGGAGTATAATATTGAGATTTGAGAAGGGGCAAAAGGTGAATCGCCAGGATGTTATTAGGCAATTAATAGATATGCAGTTTGAAAGGACTAATGCTGATTTGTTATTGGGAACTTTTCGTTTGCATGGACAAGTATTGGAGGTGATGCCAGTTAATCAGAAATATATTTATCGACTAGTTATATCTGATAGGGTAGAGTCGATAGAAATTATAGATCCTATTAGGAGGAATATATTAGAAGAAATAAATGAATTTATTGCTTTTCCGGCAAAGCACTATATTATTGATGAACCTATTAAGAAAGGAGCTTTGGAAGAGATAAGGAGAGAGCTCGAAGAAAGGTTGGAATTCTTTAAGAAGGAGGATAAAGTTTTGGAATATGAAAGGTTAAAGAGGAGAGTGAATTATGACTTGGAAATGATTGAGAATATTGGTTACTGTCAGGGGATAGAAAATTATTCAAGGCATTTTGATGGTAGAAAAGAAGGGGAACCTCCATTTACTTTGTTAGATTATTTTAAATATTGTGAGGATTTTTTGGTAGTAATAGATGAGTCTCATGTGACTTTGCCTCAAATACGGGCAATGTATAATGGGGATAGGGCAAGAAAGAAATCATTGATTGATTATGGGTTTAGATTACCTAGTGCTTATGATAATCGACCGTTGCAGTATGCTGAGTTTGATGAAATAGCAGAGAAAGTGATATATGTTTCAGCTACGCCTGGGGAGGTGGAAATTACTGAGAGTAGTCAGGTAGTTGAGCAAATCGTAAGACCAACAGGGTTAGTTGATCCAGAGGTTATAATAATGCCGGTTACTCAGACAAAAGATAGCCCTTCTCAGATAGATGATTTGATTAAGAGGATAAAAGAACAGGTGGAGAAGAAAGAGAGGACACTTGTTACAACTTTGACTAAAAGGATGTCAGAAGATCTGAATGATTATCTTGATAAGCAGGGGATAAAAGTGAAATATCTTCATAGTGATATCAAGACGTTAGAAAGAATTGAAGTGATATCTGATTTAAGGAAAGGAAGGGTGGATGTGATTGTTGGGGTAAATTTACTCAGAGAGGGGTTGGACATACCAGAAGTATCTTTAGTAGCTATATTGGATGCTGATAAGGAAGGGTTTTTGAGGAATGAGACTAGTTTGATTCAAACTATTGGAAGGGCGGCAAGGAATGCTAATGGAAGGGTTGTTCTTTATGCTGATAGGATTACTCAGTCTATTAAGAAGGCAGTAAGTGAAACTGAGAGAAGGAGAGAGATTCAGATGAAGTATAATGAGGAGCATGGAATTACTCCGAAGACTATTGAGAAAAATATTAAGAATATTTTAGAAGAATTTGGGTTGACTGTGAAGGGCACTAAGAAAAAGAGGTTTGTAGAAGAGATATTGAAGATGGATTTGGCGGCAGATAATCGTCCTCTAAAAGATATTATTAAGGATAAGAAATTAAAGATGAAGGAAGCAGCTGAAGGGTTAGAGTTTGAGTTGGCAGCTATTTTAAGGGACGAAATCCATCAATTAGAAAAAGAATTAAAGAAGAAATGATATGCAGGATAAGATAATTATAAAGGGGGCGAGGGAGCATAATTTAAAGAATGTAAATTTAGAATTGCCAAGGAATAAGATGGTGGTATTCACTGGACTTTCTGGTTCAGGAAAGTCTAGTTTGGCTTTTGATACTATTTTTGCTGAAGGGCAGAGGAGATATATTGAATCATTATCTTCTTATGCGAGGCAGTTTTTAGGGGGGATGCAGAAGCCTGATGTTGATGATATACAAGGCTTGTCTCCAGCGATTTCAATAAGTCAAAAGGCTCATAGTGCTAATCCGAGATCAACGGTCGCAACAATAACAGAAATATATGATTATTTGAGGGTGTTATTTGCTAGAATAGGAAAGCCTTATTGTCCTTCGTGTAATATAGCGATTGATAAGATGACTATAGACGAGATTAGAGAGAAGGTTACTAGTTTTTTAATTGAAAATCCGCAAGAAGGTCCTTTATCTATATTAGCTCCAGTGGTGAGAGGGAGGAAGGGTGAGTATTATCAGATGTTACAAGATTTGTATGAGTCAGGTTATCTAGAAGTAAGGATAGATGGAAAGATAAAGAGCTTAAGAGAAAGGGTGGATTTGGAGAAGAATAAGAAACATACAATTGAGGTAGTAACTGATAAGATGTATTTTTCTGTAGTTGATGATGATTTTGAATTTAGGCTAAATGAGGCTATAGAAAATGCGGTTGATTTGTCTAATGGGCTTTGTTCTGTGATTTATCCTGATGGGGAGGAGAGGATTTTTAGTACAGAATATTCATGTCCTAAATGTGGATTTAGTTTTCCTGAGATAGAGCCAAGACTATTTAGTTTTAATAGTCCTTATGGTTATTGTGAGGAGTGTCATGGTCTTGGGACAGAGAATTTTTTTAGTGATAAGCCTTGCCCTGTATGTCATGGAAAAAGATTAAATGATAATGCTTTGAGTGTTAGGGTGGATGGGAAGAATATATTCGAGATAACAGAAATGAATATTGATAAAGCGATTGTTTTCTTTAATCAAATAGGTGGTAATTTAAATAAGAAAGAGACAGAGATAGCAGGGGTTATTTTGAATGAAATTCGGAATCGTCTTCAGTTTATGATGAATGTTGGGTTACATTACATTAATCTTAATAGGATGGCAGGAACATTATCAGGAGGAGAGTCTCAGAGAATAAGGTTAGCTTCTCAAGTTGGTACAAAGCTGGTTGGGGCCTTGTATGTATTAGATGAACCGACGATTGGACTTCATCAAAGAGATAATGAGATGCTAGTAAAAACTTTAAGAGATTTGTGTGATGCAGGGAATAGTATAATCGTAGTGGAGCATGATGAGGATACTATTCTAGCAAGTGATTGGTTAGTAGATTTTGGGCCTAGAGCTGGTAAACATGGAGGAGAGGTTGTTTATTCAGGGACTTTAGATAATCTTCTTTCATCAAAAGAAGAGAAGTCTTTGGTTTTTGGGTGTAACCAATCAGGTAGTGCGAAGAAGTCATTGACTGGTAAATATTTAAGAGGAGAAGAAGTAATTACGCTTCCTGAAAAAAGGAGAAAAGTTGATGAGACTACGCTGAAGATGAAGATAGTGAAAGCTTCTGAGAATAATTTAAAGGGGTTAAGTGTTGATATTCCGTTAGGTAGGTTTGTTTGTTTGACTGGCGTCTCTGGATCAGGGAAGTCTACTTTGATGAATAATGTTATTCATAGTTATGTTAGTGGTAAGATAAATCGTTTAAAGAGAAGTATTAAAGTGGGAGAAGTGAAAAATGTAGATTACCTAGATAAGGTGATTAGGATAGATCAATCTCCTATTGGAAGAACTCCTCGTTCTAATCCAGCAACATATACTAAAGTATTTGATGAGATAAGAGAGATATTTTCTATGACTCCTGAAGCAAAGATGAGGGGATATAATCCTGGGAGATTTAGCTTTAATAAGGCTGGGGGGAGGTGTGAGAATTGTGAAGGTAAAGGTACTTTAGAGATAGAGATGCACTTTCTTCCTAACGTTGAGATAGTGTGTGATGTGTGTAAAGGAAAGAGGTTTAATAGAGAAACCTTGGCTATACATTATAAGGGGAAGAATATTTCTGATTTACTAGACATGACCATAGAGGATGCGGAGGTATTTTTTAAGGATATTCCTTTTATAAGTGATAAGCTTAAGGTGCTTAATGAAGTTGGGCTTGGGTATTTGACGTTAGGACAGCCGGCTACGACTTTATCTGGGGGAGAGTCGCAAAGGATTAAATTAAGTAGGGAGTTATCTAAGCACGGAACTACTAGAACATTATACCTTTTAGATGAACCGACTACTGGATTACATTACGATGATATTAGGAAGTTAATAGTCTTACTACAGCGATTAGTTTCTCAGGGGAATACGGTTTTGGTGATAGAGCATAATCTTGATTTTATTAAATGTGCTGACTGGATAATAGATTTGGGTCCAGAGGGGGGAGACTTGGGAGGGAAATTGATTGCAGAAGGATCTCCAGAGGAAGTAGCTAATAGGGATACATGGACTGGAAAGTATTTGAGGAGGGTGTTGAAAAACGCTAGGTGATTTGATATTTGTCTTTTTAGCGGTTATAATAGATTATAATAATCCATCTAATCTATTAACAGATGAAAATTGAAATAGTGGAAAAGCCTGATAACTGCAAGGGGGAGATAATAGTCCCTTGGGCTAGCTCTAAAGTGAAGCAGTCAGAATTTGAAAATAATCCCTTACCTTATTTGTTTTCTTCTCCGTTTATGTACTTGCTGACAGGTTATGTTTTTTTGAAGAAAATGATTTATAAAGGGTTGGGGCTTGGTAAGCCGAAGATTAATACATTTTTCTTTGATGGACTAGGAAAGAATTCTAGAAAGGTGAAGGAATATGCTGCTTCTTGGAAAGCTTTGGATATAGTTTATAATCATCCATTTCCTTATAATAAGGATATTGGGACATTGCTAGATGAGTTTTATTGGAATAGTCTTAATTGTCAATCGTTGAGGAACAGAAGGAAGTTAATTAAGGATAAACTGAGAGATTTGATAATAGAAAGGAGTAGAGGGGGGGTAGTGGTGAGAGTACTATCTTTGGCATGTGGGTCTGGGGAAGTAATAATTGAGCTATTGGCAGAATTGAAGAAAAGTGGAGTAGTGGTTAAGACCTTATTAATAGATATTGATGAGGAGGCTGTGAGGAAGGCTAAAGAGTTGGCTGAGAAATATGAGGTGTCTGAGTGGGTGGAAGGGGAAAGGGGTGATGTCAGAAAAATGGAGGACATTGCTAAGAGATTTTCTCCTGATATTATTGAGATGATGGGGTTTATTGATTACCTGAATCAGGAAGAAGCTATTTCTATTACTACTTTGGCAAGGTCTTCATTGAAAGAGGGTGGATCTTTTTTGACGTGCAATATTAGTCCGAATATTGAGATGAATTTTTTGACCTGGGTTATTGATTGGCCAATGGTGTATAGGAAACCAGAGCAGTTGGCTGATGTTTTTGAAAAAGCTGGGTTTGAAGAAATTAGTTTATTTTACGAACCTTTAAAGATACATGGCATAATAATTGGTAAGAAGTAATATGGATTTCTATGCAGTTTCAGCTTTAATAAATGCTTCTACGAGCCTGATGTTAGGACTTTTTGTCTTTTTCAAGGATAGAAAAAGTAAGACTAATAATGCTTTCATATTAATGACAGCATCTGTTTTTTTCTGGTCTATATGTTATTTCTTTTGGCAGGTATCAACTGATAATTTTGTTGCTTTAGTATTTGTTAGACTATTATCGATAGGTTCAACCTTAATTCCGATATTGTATCTTAATTGGGTTCTTTCTTTCTTGGGGGTGAAGGATAAGGGGTCGGAGAATATACTTATTTTTGGTTATGGAATATCATTATTCTTTCTGTTTTTTGCTTTTTCTCCGGATTTTATAAGGGGGGTGGAGAGTAATAACTTCTTTCCTTATTGGCCTGTACCAGGCTTTCTGTATTCGACATACCTGGTTTTATCTTATGCTTTACTGGTTGGCTATGGAATATATCAGCTTATAAATAATTATTACAAGACGACTGGATTAGTTCATTATCAGATAAAGTATATTTTGATAGGAAGTTTGTTTGGTTTTATTGGAGGATTGACTAATTTCTTTCTTTGGTATGGGATACCTATTCCTCCTTTTGGTAATATAGTTGTGTCTTTATATGTCTTTATTCTTTTTTATGCAATGATGAAATACCGTCTGATGGATATGAGGGTGATAGCTAGGCAATTATTTATTTATTTTGGGATTTCTGTTTTGACTTATGCTTTCTTTTATGCCTTGATAATTTTTTATGATACTTTTTTTGGGGGGGTATTTACTTTAGGGTCATATATGTTTGGAGTATTAGTAGCCCCGTTGTTTGTTATGCTTTTTTATAATGCTAGTAAGAGTATTCATCAGTTGGCTAATAAGTATTTTTTTACATCTTTATATAATTATCAAGAAACGATAAGTAAATTAGCAGAGGATTTGACTAGTCATATTGAATTGAAGACGATTGTTAGATTGATTATGACTACAATTACAGAAACAATGAATGTTGGAACAATTGGATTATTTTTGATTAATAAAGATGGGGGGTATGAATTCTTTAAAGGTGATAAGGTGCTAAGGGGTTTGATAGTTGATGATGTCGTTGGTTATTGTAGGAAGAATAAGGAGCCTGCAGTAGCTGATGAGCTACAATATCATTATGAGCGTAATATGGGTAACAATGAATTTATCTTGAGGCTTTATTGTTGGATGAGAGATAAGAAAATAGGGGTTTGTCTTCCTTTAATCGTAGGAAAGAAGATGACTGGATTAATAGTATTAGGAGAAAAGAATTCTCGTAATCCTTATACTAAAGAAGATCTTGAGTTGTTGGTGGTTCTCTCTAAGCAGGCTGGAATAGCAATAGAGAATGCTAGACAGTATGAGCAGATTCAGGATTTTGGCAAGATGCTTCAATCAAAGGTGGATGAACAGGTGAAGGATATTAAGGAGAAGAATGAGCATCTTCAGGAGTTGTTGATTATGAGGTCGGATTTTTTGAAAGTGATAAGTCATCAATTGAATACTCCTTTGTCGATTATAAGGGGGTACTTGTCAATGATGAAAGAAGGGGATTATAAGGCTGAAGAGGCTTTACCTGTGATTGAGATGGGTATGTATAGGATTATTAATACGGTTAATGATTTTTGTGAGGCGTATAAGCTTGAGGGGGAGAATCCAGTAATGAGTTTTCAGAAGACTAATATTGAGGGAATGGTAAAGGAAATTATTAAGGAAAAGTCGGGAATGGGTGAGGTAAAGGATAAGAAATTAAAGATCTTAATTAAGAAGCCTGGATTTAGGGTGCCAACTGTTTATTGTGACCCAGAGAGAATAAAAAGAGTCTTAGAGAGTTTGATTGATAATGCGATTGTGTATACTGAAAAAGGGTTTATAGAGATATCTTATGAGGTGATTGGGAAGAGTATGCTTAAGATAAGTATAATGGATACTGGATGTGGTATTTCTTTAGCTGATAAGGATAGGATGTTTCAGAAGTTTTCAAGAGGAATTAAGGCTCCTAGCATACATCAGAACGGTTCTGGCTTGGGGTTATATATAGCTAAGAAGATTATTGAAGGTAATGGCGGGGAGATATGGTACGAGAGCGAAGGAGAGGGGATGGGTTCAATCTTTAGCTTTACTTTAAAAGTTGCTGGAAAGGATTAGTATGGGAGGGTAAAAAATGGTTATTATGGATATAAGAGAGAGGATAAAATTGTTTCCGGATCAGTCTGGTATTTATCTTTTTTATTCAAAGGGAGAGTTGGTTTATGTGGGAAAAGCTACTTCTTTGAAGAAAAGGGCGGGAAGTTATTTTGTAGGGAAGAGAAATTCTCGGCCAATAGAAGCAATGATATCAGAAGTAGATAAAGCGGATTATAGGGAGACTGATTCAGTGATTGAGGCGATAATATTAGAGGCTAATTATATTAAGAAGTATCAGCCTAAGTATAATGTTAAGGAGAAGGATAATAAGAGTTGGAATTATTTAGCACTAACTAATGACTTTTTTCCAAGATTGGAGGCGGTGAGAGAGCATGAACTGATAGTTAAGGAGAAAGAGTATAAGTATATCTTTGGACCGTTTCCTTCTATGAAGACTAAGGAGATGCTGAGAATATTACATAATCTTTTTTGTATATCGAGATGCTTGCCTGGACAAAAAAGACCTTGTTTTGATTATCAGATTGGGCATTGTATGGGGGTGTGCTGTAATGAGATAACTAGGATTGATTACCGAGAAAAGGTAATTAAGCCATTGGTATATTTTCTTAATGGAAGGAAAAAGACTCTGCTATCATCTTTGGAGAGGAAGATGAAGAAAGCTTCAAAGGAAATGGATTTTGAAGAGGCAAAAAGGTTGCGAGATCAGTTGTATGCTTTGAATAAGATTAGAGATATTTCTTTATTAGACAGAAGTTTTCTTTATGATAGTTTTGAAGAGAATGGGGGTGAAATTAGAAATATTGAAGGTTATGATATCTCAAATATGGGAGAGAGTGCAAAGGTTGGTAGTTTGGTTGTCTTAATTGGAAAAGAGATGAAGAGGGAGAAGTATAAGAAGTTTAAGATAAAGACCGTTCAGGGGCAGAGTGACGTAGACTGCTTAGAAGAAGTTTTGACCAGGAGGTTTAATCACGATGATTGGGGAATGCCTGATTTAATACTGGTAGATGGAGGAAAGCCTCAGGTTGGTATTGCAGAAAAGGTATTAATACGCTTTAATCTAGATATACCAGTCGTTGGTATAGCTAAGGGAGAAGAAAGGAAGAATAATGACTTCATACTAGGGGCTAAGAATAAGGAGGTCATAGAATGGATAGAGAATAATAAACAATTATTGATAAAAGTAAGGGATGAGGCGCATCGTTTCGCTATATCGTATCAAAGGCAACTTCTTAGGAAGAGAGATTATCAATAGATAAAGATAAAAAATAAATGGTAAATAAAAGAAAAATAGAGTTATTGTCTCCTGCTAAAGATTATGATTGCGGGGTAGCAGCAATCAATGCGGGGGCAGATGCGGTCTATATAGGGGGGCCGAAGTTTGGAGCAAGAAAGGATGCGTCCAATTCTTTGAGGAATATAATAAGCTTGATTGAGTATGCTCATCAGTTTAGGGTTAAAGTGTATGTAACGATTAATACGATTCTCTTTGATAATGAATTAGAAGAGGTAAAGTCTTTGATTGAGAAGCTGTATGCTCATGGTGCTGACGGAATTATTATTCAAGATATGGCTATTTTGGAAATGGATCTTCCTCCTATAAAAATAATAGCGAGCACTCAATGTGATAGCCAAGACTTGAAGAAGATTAAGTTTTTGGAGAAAGCTGGATTCGGAAGAGTGATATTGGCTAGGGAATTATCTTTGGAGGAGATAAAGGAGATTAGGAAGTCTACTAATGTAGAATTGGAGACATTTGTACATGGAGCCTTGTGTGTATGTATGAGTGGAAGGTGTTATTTTAGTGAGCTGGCAGCTAAAAAAAGTGCGAATAGGGGTCATTGTCAGCAGTTATGTCGGTTTCCATATTCATTGGTAGATGCCGAAGGTAAGGTGTTGGTTAAGAATAAATTTCTTTTATCATTGAAGGATCTTAATCTTTCAAAGGATTTAGATGATCTTATTGAGGCAGGAATTGATTCATTTAAGATAGAGGGAAGATTGAAGGACGTGGATTATGTTTCTAATGTAACATATCAGTATAGAAGAAAATTAGATAGGATAATTAAAAGGAATCCTACTTTGGAAAAGGCTTCGGTGGGGAATATAGAGGTTGATTGGGAGCCTGACTTAGAAAAGACATTTAATAGAGAGTATACTGATTATTTTCTTAGAGGTAGGAAAAAGGATATTCTTTCCATTGATTCTCCTAAATCAAAAGGGAAGCTATTGGGCAAGGTAAAAACAGTTTCGGCTAATTACTTTATTTTAGAAAAAGGAGTAGAGGTGAAGAATAATGACGGATTGTGTTTCTTTGATAGGTTTGGAAATTTGCAGGGGAGTAATGTGATTAAGGTATTTGGCCCGAAGATATATCTGAATGATATGGCTAAGCTGGAAGCGGGAATGGAAGTTTATAGGAATTCTGACGTGGAATTTGAAAAGCAAATTAAGTCAAAACCACCAAAGAGAACGATATCTGTTTATTTCGAAGTACATGAAAGTGATGCAGGGGTGATGGTTAGAGTTTTTGATGATGAAGGAAATGATGTTTCAATTGAAAAGAGTATGGAGAAAGTGTTGGCTGATAATAAAGAAGCTGCATTAGAGAATATGAGGTTGCAGTTCTCTAAATCAGGAGATACGATATATGAGGTTAAGGAGGTAAAGCTATTTTTTGCTGAGGTTATATTCATGAAGATATCAATTATGAATGCCTTAAGAAGAGAATCGCTTGAAAAACTTGATGCTTTAAGGAAAGAAAGTTATGTTCGAGAAGAGAGAAAAATTAAGAGGACTGATCATCAATATCCATTAAATAAGTTGGACTATCAGTCTAATGTTTCGAATGCTTTAGCAGAGAAGTTTTACGAAAGACATGGAGTAATTAATATTGAGCCTGCTTACGAGATACAAACAGACAAGAAGGGTAAAAAGATAATGACTACGAAGCATTGTTTGAGGCATTATTTGGGGAAGTGTTTGAAGGAAGGCGATAAGGCAATTAAAGAACCTTTATATCTAGTAAACTCTAAGGGGTATAAGTATCTTTTGCGATTTGATTGTAGGAATTGCCAGATGGAAGTTTACTATGATCCTGAAAAGACGATTGAAAAAAAGAGTAAATAATGGTATTATATGAGTATAATACATATCTAAAAATAATATGGCAAAAGGTAATAATTCACAAAAAAAAGAAGTAAAGAAGCCAAAGAAAGATAAGAAGAAGTAATACTTCCACCCTTTAAGGGTGGATTTTACTAATGAATAAAGATATGGAAATAGAATCTGTAAAATTCATGAGAGGGGTGACTGGGAGTGACCCAATTCTTGAGGATGGAGTACCTCAGGTAGCTTTTATTGGAAGATCAAATGTTGGGAAGTCTAGTGTTATTAATTCGATTGTTAATAAGGAAATTGCAAGGACAAGTTCCACTCCGGGATTTACTCAGCAGATAAATGTCTTCATGTTAAATGAAGCAGTTTATTTAGTAGATTTACCTGGATATGGTTATGCAAAAGTTGATCCAAGGAAGAAGGATAAGATAAAGGGAATGATTAATTGGTATTTTTTTGTTTCTGAGATAGAGCATAAGAGAGTTTTCTTGATAATTGACGCTAAAGTGGGTCCTACTCAGATAGATATGGAAACCTTGTATAGTTTGGAAGATAAGGATAAAAGAATTGTCGTTATAGCGAATAAGATTGATAAGATTAAGAAGTCTGAATATGAGTCAAAAATAAAGGAAATTGAGGAATTGATTGGAGAAAATCATAAGATAATTCCTTATTCTGCAAAGACGAAAGAGGGGAAAGAGGAGTTATTAAAGGAGATATTTGCCTGATTGTAAATTATATTATTTGTGGTAAAATGTATGGGAAATAATAATAACCTCAATATCTATGAAAACCTTGATAATCTATGCATCTGTGCATCATAAGAATACGGAAAAAATAGCGAAGATAATTGCCGAGGAATTGGATGCGGAATTAGTAAAGGCTCCTTTGAAAGACGATATTGATGTGTCTAAATACGATTTGATTGGATTAGGGTCGGGGATATATATGGGTAGTTTCAGTATTCCTATTTTTCAGGCAATAGATAAGATGATTGGATTTCAAGGAAAAAAGGTTTTTATCTTTTCGACTAGTGGAATGAGGAGTAGTTTCTTTAACCCTTTTGAGAAGAAGATAGTTAATAAGATTAAAGATAAAGGAGGAGAGGTGGTTGGGAAATTCAATTGCCTTGGACTAAATACTTATGGGCCAGTTGGGTGGATAGGGGGAATGAATAAGGGGAGACCGAATGACAAGGATGTCGCAGAAGCGATATTATTTGCCAGAGGATTGGAGTCTTAGTGATTCTTCTTGTTATTATGAATTAATTTAGTTTTAAATGATTGAAATTTTTTTTAAAGATATTAAGAAGAATAAGTTCCAGAAGATTGATAAAATTAGAGATGGGGCTTGGATAAATATAGAAAGTGTCGCAACTGATGACTTAGATTATATAGCCGAAATAGCTAACCTTAAAAGGACGGATATAGAGGATATATTGGACCCATACGAGATTCCTCGTGTGGAAAGGCATGGGGATAGTGTGGTGCTTTTCGTAAGAGATGTGTCTAGTGGGGGAGATTATGATTATACGAAATCGTTAGCGATTATTATAACTGATAGGTATTTCATTACGGCTTCATTGTCCAAGAATAGGACAATTAGGGCGATGATAAACAATGAAGATGATGTACTTTCTACCACTCAAAGGACGAAGCTATTAATAACTTTGTTATTACTAATATCAAAAAACTATACAAAGGAAATTAAGAATGCTAAGGCAGAGTTGTCCCTACAAAAGAAAAGTTTGAATAATGTAGATAATACAGAAATTGTTAGATTGATTGAAAAGGAGGACATTTTGGATCAATATATATCGGCTTTAATACCGATGAAAAATACGATAGAATCGATTATACAAGGAAATTATATTAAGTTGTATACATACGATAATGAGTTAGTGGAGGATTTATTGATTGCAACTAGACAGTTATTAGATAATTGTTCAGCAACAGTAAAAAATATTAGATCTCTTCGAGAAGCTTATCAGGCAATGCTGACTAATAAGCTTAATGACAATATCAGCATTCTTACTTCTTTGACGGTGATATTAACTATACCGACAATAATCGCTAGTCTTTTTGGAATGAATGTGAAGTTACCTTTCGAGTCAGAGGGTTGGGCATTTATAATGATTGTAATAATTATATTATCAATAACTACTATTCTTTATCTTGTTTTTAAGAAAAAGGAATGGTTTTAGAAAATGGAGAAAAAAGAGTATTATAAATTTTTTTGCGGATTTTTTTCCAGTGCGATACTGATACTAATATCAATCCTATCGTTCGGAGTGATGCCTTTTTCGGTAAAAGGTTTTGTTTTCGATTATTCTGTGTGGACCATGATGATGGTCTTTTCATGTTTTTTTGTAGCAGTTTGTGCTTATTCTGGGTGGGAAAGAAAGATAGCGAATAGGATATCTATTACAGTAACCTCTTTTTTAATGGCAATAATTCTTTTGACTGGTGCTAATTTTACAGGAAGTGATTTTTCTTTTGATAATAATTACGCTGCATCATCGGAAATAGTAGGCGGAGTAATAGAGAAAGATGTGATGGGGGTTGAAGAGAAAAAAGGGTTAGAAATATTGACTTACAATATGGCGATAAGTAGTGATAGAAATGATTCAGCTAGGTCTGTAGCAATAGACAAAGATAATAATGTATATATTACTGGTCATTTTTCGGGAGTAATAAACCTTGATCAGGATAATTTTAAGAGGACTGCTTTAGGAGGAGTTGGGGATACGACGGATATATATGTAGTAAAATATGGACCTAAAAAAGAATTTATTTGGGGGTTTACTATTGGATCAGTCGGGAATGATAAGGCTAATCTGATAAGAATTGAGAATGATAATCTTTATTTGGCGGGTAGTATTGGAGGAAAGATAGATATTGATCCGGGTGAGGGGGATTATACTTTGGATGCTGGAGTTGGGCAAGATGGATTTATAGCAAAGTATGATTTAGATGGAAATGTTGTTTGGGGACAGAGAATTGGCAATCCAGAAATCATACCTTTTATTGATGATGATATTAGATTTGAAGATATAGTAAGTTTGGCAGTAGATAGGGAAGATAACGTAATAGTGGCAGGATATTTTGATGGGATTCTAGATTTTAAGGATATAAGTGGTAATGTCACTAGTTTTAGTAATCCTAATCAAAAAAAGGCTAGAGATGCTGTTGTGATAAAGTATGATAAAGATGGTAATTATTTAACAGCTTTTTCTTTACTGGGCGAGGGGAGAAAGGAGATAAGAGGATTATTGATGGATGATGATGGTAATCTGTATATAGCTGGTATCTTTAATAGTAAGATTTCTTTGGATAATGCTAATCCTAAAAAAATATCTTATACGGCAGGGGGTAAGGATGTATTTATTGCGAAGTATAGTTCGGATAATAGCTTACTCTGGTCTAAGAAATGGGGAAGTGCTGGTAATGATGATATTCCTGTTCATGGTATGATTTTTGATAAGCAAGGTAAAATAGTATTAGGAGGGGTGATGGGGGGATATGTTAATATGGATGGATTTAAGAAGAGTACTAATGGGCTTCAAGATATTTTTTGGACGAGGATGGATACCGAAGGGAAAGTGGAGCAGGTAAATGTTGTAGGTGGGGCTGGAAATGACGGACTAAATGCTGTTAATGTAGATAGTTTGAATAATGTATATTTAGGAGGTTATTTTAGTGGAATTGTAAATTTTGATTCGAAGAAGAAGAATGCTGATAGCATTGCTTATCCTGTTAGTAGTGGTGAGGCGACTGATGCTTTCTTGGCAAAGTATGATGAGAAGGGCGGGTTCCTTTGGGTTAATTCTTTCGGGGGTGATGTTTCATTAAAGGAAGAGCATCAATCAATAAATTCGTTGGTGGTTGATAAGCTGGACTATCCTATAAGTGTAGGTGATTTTTATAAGGCTCTTGAGTTTAATTCGTCTGAAGATTTGAATATTACGGCAAAGGGAATGATGGATGGAGTATTAATAAAATATGACCCAGAAGGAGGTATAAGATAATATGAAGAAAAAAACAGAGAATAAAGGATTGCTGTTTATATTAGTGATATTAATGATATTGATTGGGTTTTGGGTGTATAGTAATTATTTTTTAAATCAGGAAAAGCCTGCCGAAAAACCAGAGACTGTTATAAATAGTTCACAGGAAGAGAAGGTTGCGAAAGAGGAGATTTTGGTAGGAAATAAGGAATTGAAGGAGAAGAATATAGCTGTTAATTATCCTAGCTTTGGTAATCAGAAGGTGGATGATAGTATTAGGAGATCAATTGAAATAAGGGTAAAGGATTTTAAGGAGTCTTTGGATGAAGATGAGGATGATCAGTCTTTAGAGGTCACGTATGAAATAGGAGAATATTATAATGAGATAAAGAGTGTAAAATATACTTATCTCTATAGTGGGGGGGCTCGTCCAGTGACTGAGATAGAATGTCAGACTTATGATTTGGCTAAATCTGAAAGAATTTTTCTTTCAGATATTTTTAAAGAGGGTTCTGATTATTTGAATAAGATATCAGGGATTTCTTATGAGTATCTTATTCGTAGCTCTGATAAGGAGTCGGTTAGAATTGGAACGGTTCCTGAGGAGGATAATTTTAGCAATTTTATGATTTATTCAGATAGAATTGTTTTTTATTTTTCTCCTTGTACTGTAGATGCGTGTGCTGCAGGTCCGAGGCAAGTGCCTATAAATCTTAGTGATGTGAATCTTTTTTTAAAAGATAAGTTTGCTATGAAGACGAAAAGTATTGTTGACTCTATTGAGATAGATGGAATCAAGGAAGGAGATTTGGTTAATTCTCCATTACAATTAGAAGGGAGGGTTAATGGAGGGATGTGGGTTAATAATGGTGGAGAGATTGGAAGAGCTGAATTGTTGGATGATAGTAATAATGTGATTGTGGGTGGTTCTTTGAAGGTGTCTTCTGAAGAGAATGGGGTGATGGGATTTAAGGTTAGTTTGGTTTTTGACTCTCCTAAGACAGAAAAAGGCTTTCTTGTAATTCATAATGAGGGTATGGAGAAAGATGGTGAGAAGGCAGTACATAAGGTAGTAAGGATTAGATTTAAGTAGTAATACTTGTATTCATAGGGAAACTATTGTAAAATTATACATAATAATATAATAAAATAAAAACATGAAATCAGAGAAACAGAAAAAAGGTAATAATCAGACGGTTATACTGATAGCTGGATCAGTAATCTTGTTATTAATAGTCTTTGCTTTCTTATTAATGATGAAGAATAAGATGGATATGGCTTCTACTCCAACCGTAGTTTCTACGGGGCAGCCGACTACAGGACAAGTGACTCAAAGGGGTAATTTGATGAAAGTGTCGGATACTATTTGGACATTGGTCTATGATCGTCCAGGTATGTCTGCTGCATCACTTACGGTTGGGATGAGTGATAGTACTTTCTGTAAAAAAAGCGGTAAGCCTATATTATGTAAGCAATTACAGAATGGCCACAGGGTGGATATAACAGGGATTTTAGAAAATGGGACGATTACTGCTAAGGAGATTGATTTATTGGATGAGATAAGGGTAGAGCCTTCTTCTGAGAAGACTCCTCAGGTGCAGGAACCGACTCCTGCTCCAGTAGATACTCCTGCTCCAGTGAATACTCCAGCTCCGCAAAAGTAAAGATAATAGGCCGCTTTTCTAAGGCGGTCTTTTAATACAATCTCTTTCTTTATCTTTTAAAAGGATATAGAATGGATATGTAATAATCAATGACAATAATATGAAAATCTCTTTTTATGGAGCATGTCGAGAGGTGACTGGATCATGTATTTTAGTGGAGACAGGGAAGACTAAGTTCTTAGTTGATTGTGGTCTTTTCCAAGAAAAGGATTCTGAATTTAGAAACAGGGTTTCTTTTGGATTTGACCCTTTTGATGTGGATTTTGTTTTATTAACTCATGCTCATATAGATCATTGTGGTAGGATTCCAAAGTTATTTAAGGAGGGGTTTATGGGTGAGGTTTATTGTTCTTATCCAACTGTAGATTTAGCGAATCAGATGCTCTTAGATTCGGCTAAGGTTTTTGCTATTAGGGAGAATGGTGTACCTATTTATTTTCCTGCTGATGTGGAGAGGGCGATGACGGGATTTAAACCTGTCCCCTATGGTAAGGAGTATTCTATAAATAGTGATATTAGGATTAGGTTGAAGGATGCTGGGCATATATTAGGTTCGGCTATATTCGAGGTATGGATAAAAGAAGATGGGGTAGAGAAGAAGTTAGTCTTTTCCGGTGATTTAGGAAATCCTCCAGCTCCTATTGTTAAGGATCCTGATTTTATAGATGGTGCTGACTTTGTCTTCATTGAGTCGACTTATGGTAATAAGGTGCATATGCCTCGAGGGGAGGGTAGGAAGATGCTTAAAGAAAGAATAGTCGAAGCGATTGAGAATAATGGAGTATTGATTATGCCAGTGTTTGCTTTAGAGAGGACTCAGGAAATGATTATGGAATTGAAAAGTATATTTGAGAAAGGGGACATAAAGAGTATTCCTGTTATTTTAGATAGCCCATTAGCTTCTAGAGTAACTAATACTTATAAGAAGTATGAGAGCTTTTTTGATGAAGAGGCTAGGGCAATTGCTAAAAAGAAAAAGGATTTATTCTATTTCGATAATTTTAAGATTACAAAGAAAAAGGGTGATCAGAATAATTTTTTAAAGCATAGGGGGGCGAAGATAGTCATGGCGGGGAGTGGGATGTGTGAAGGAGGAAGGGTGTTGAATTATTTGAAGAAGTATTTGCCTAAGAAAGAGACGCAGGTGTTAATTGTATCTTTTCAAGCTGAGGAGTCGTTGGGTAGAAAAATTATGGAAGGGGAAAAAGATTTAAAGATAGGGGATAAGAAAGTTAGGGTTAGGGCAAAGGTATCTAAGATACAGGCTTTTTCTTCTCATGCCGATGGACAGAAGTCGATTAATTGGCTTCAAAAGATTAAGACTCCGTTACCTAAAAAAGTGTTTGTTGTACACGGAGAAGAAGAGTCTGCTTCTGAAATAGCGGAAAGGATTAATCAGGAAATGGGGATTGAGTGTATTATTCCTTCTTATGGGGAAGAGTATGTATTATAAATCCGGACATTGTCCGGATTATTTTTTTAGTCATTAATTTTTTCTCCAATGAAGTATATAGACTTTGTAGATAGTTTGGTTAATTCTTTAATACTCTTTAAAAAGGAATTCTTTTTTAGTTCCTGACTTATGGCCTTTAGTATCTTTTTGTTTTTAGTATTAGGTAATAATTCCATGAATCCTTTTCCTTTAACTTCTGTTCCTTTAATATTTCCTTTTATATTAATACCTCCTTCCCAGTAATTGATTGACCCAAAGATCATTTCCTGATCCTTTTTAATTGGAGAAGTTTGAAGGGATAGCCCTAGTTCTGGGGAGTCGATATGGTATTCGAGATCGTAGGCGTTTTTGGTAATTTTGCTGATATATTTTTTCTTCTTTGGGGTAATAATCACTGACTCTGAGTGATATATCTTTTGATTATTATCAATTATATTAAGATTACAGGTTCTTTGTTTATTGCCGTATTCGAAGCAGAGAATATCAGTACCATTATCGAGTTGAATAGAGAACCAAGTCCATTGATCTTCTTCTGTTAAAGGAGTTTGAGCCCATTGATGATCCATCCATGACAATCCCTCTACTTGTTCCCATTTTTTGTTGATTTTTACTATTCCCTTGGTTTCTAGTCTGGGAAGGGAATAGTAGTAGCTAGTCTTAGTTTTTAGGTCTATAAATCCGTCATGATCTACTAGGAGAGGTTTCTTTTTGGAAACCATTTCTAAGTCAATATAATCATTAACGATATGATAAACATTATCACTCCTTTTTTCTATGAGGCAGGAGTTGTCATAGTTTATCCATAACCTAGGCTTACTGAAACTATTTTTATCAACAAGGCAAAGTGGATTAGTTTTTTGTTTGAAGTTCTTTTTGTCGCTGATGAGGTAGTGGGAGAAGAATAGAGTTTTGATAGGGAACTTATCAATGATTGGTATATCTATCATTTCTGGTTTCACTGCAAATAGGCAGTCCATAAATGAGATTTCTTTTTCAGTATCAATGATTCTTAGGTTACCATTGAAATACCACCATTCTACGATGTGGTCATGTTTCTGTTCATCCCTAGGAAAATTCAGGGGATAGAATTTCTCTTTGTAATTGTCTTTAGGATTCTTTTGTTGCATATTTTTCCCAGTTATTGACGAATGAGAGGAATTTTTTAGCAATCTTGTCACTTGCTTGTTCCTTGGAGATAATTCCATCGTGGTACTCTTTGATAGCTGTGAGGAAGATGGTTCTTCCGATGGCAAATCCGATCATATCATCATATGCAGAAGCGCTTTTTAGCCAGTTTTTGACTTTGGTATCGTCTTCGCCTCGGCCCAGGAGTATTATTTTTGATCCTTTAGTTTCTGGAAGGATAGTTAGCCAATCTTTCTTCCCAAATCCTTCTAGTTTCCAAATATTTGGCTTCATGATTTTTTTGATTTCACGAATAGCTTGAGCGGTTAGTTGGGGTCTAAGGATTTTATCGTATGATTCTTTGTCTTTGCAGTTGATTAGGTCTTGTTCGGTGGCGGGAACAAGTAGCTCAATAATGGTCTTAATTTTTTCGTTTTTACAGTAAGTATTTATTTCTTCTAGGACAGCTAATTGTTTGAGGTTTTGTTTGGAATTACCTGGATTATACCTGATTAGTATTTTTACGTAGTCAGGAGCAAATTTAGATATATGTTCAGCAAATTTTTTCCCGTATTGGAGTTTTAGTAGCTCTTCGCCACTTTTTTCAATAGGTAGACAGATTTTCACTTTTTCTTCTTTGGCTTTTAAAAGGACATCCTTTCCATATTCTTCGTCTACTAGAATAGCAAATGATTTCTTATCTTTTCTTTCTTTAAGGGACTTAATCATTCCATTGAAAATTATCTGCTTGAATTCCTTAAGTTTTGCCCCTTGTTCTTTATTGGGGTTTTCTGTTCCAAGAATCATTTTAGAAAAAGAAGATCTGTGGTCAAAAGGGAGTATGTATAATCTGTTCATATAAAAATATTTAATGCTTAATTATAATATGATTATACAACGGTTCGCTAATTTGACAAATAGGGGAGAATCAGATATATATCTATTGTAATCTACCTACCATTAGTTAGATTAATTATTAATATAAAGATGTGCGATGGGGAAAATAAAAGAAATACATAATGCTACAAAAGAAAAGATATTAGAAATAGCTGGTAGGTTCTTCGTAAAACATAGTTATAGAGGAGTGTCATTAGGTATGATAGCTGATAAGGTAGGAATCAGAAAAGCTTCTTTATACTATTATTTTAGGAATAAGGAGGATTTGTATTTTGGAGCCTTGGAAAGAATACTTGATGAATTGTATGTGGAGATAGAAGTAATTGTTAAAAAGGATCTTCCCTCTGATAAGAAAGCTAAGGCTCTTATAGTTGCTTTTATTGAATTCTCGGTAAATAAAGAGAAATTCATTAGGGCAATTATACAGAACTTTCCTTTTAGAAAGAAGCAGATGAAAAGGTTTGCGGGAATTGAGAAGAAGCGTGATGATATAGTAGCTATAATTGAGCCAATAATGGCTGATTGTATTGGTCCTAAGGGGAAGGGGATGGACTTAAGGATTGCTACTTATATTTTGATAGGGGGCATAAATATGATAATGGAAGAACATATTTATAATGATAATAAGAAAGATATTAATTCTGGAGAGCTAGCAGATAAGTTCTTCGATATAATGTTCTTAAGATAAGATAAAAAAGTAATTAAAATGAAGAAAAGTATTAAAAATAAAGTATTTATTGGTTTTTTGGTGTTGTGTGTAGTGGGAGCTGTTTATTTTTTCTTACCTAAAGAAGGTGAAACGATAATTGAAGGAAAGGTTCCTGAAGTAGAAATGATTAGTCTGGCAGATTATCAGAATGGGCAAACCACTGTATCAGCATTTGGGTATTCTGAATCAATGGAGCAAGTGGATCTTAGGAGTCAAATTGCTGGGACTTTAAAAAGTGTAAATGTAAAGATTGGAGATCAGGTGGTAAAAGGACAATTATTGGCAGAAATAGAACATGATACTCTTGATGCTCAATTAGATCAAGCAAAAGCGACATTAGATAGATTGAGAAATGGTCTTGATGTGAAGATGGCTGGGGCTACTGATGAACAGATTGATGTTAGTAAAAAGCAGTTGGATTCAGCAGGAGTTTCTTTGGAAAGAGCAGAAAAGGGTCTGGCAGATGTAACTAAGTTGACAGAAGAGAACCTTAAGGCAGCTAATTATTCTTTAGAGAAAGCTGAGAAGAGTCTGGCTGATACAGTTAAATTAACAGAAGAAAATATGCAGTCAAGGTATGACCATGCATTATCTTCTTTGGATGATGCGAATATTAAGATATTCAATGCTTATACATCTATAAATTCTATAAGAAATAGTAATTTTAATAATTCTGATCAGCAAGGGTTAAGAGTGAAGAGAGTTTTAGAAAAAGTGGAAGCAATTAAAGATGATTCTAGGGATGTGGCGACTAAACTAAGCAGCAAGGATTATTCCGCTGTTGATAATGCAATTGAAAAGACGATAAATAATCTAGAAAAGATTTTGGGGTATTTAACTGATATGAGAGATGCTTGCGATGAAGGAAGTTACAGGAATAGTGTGCCTGACACGGTTAGAGCTTCAATTGATTCTCAGAAATCAATAATAAGTTCAACGAAAAATTCAATGGTTTCGATGAAGAGTGAAATTAGTATTTTAAAGACTCAGAATGAGACTAGTGTGAGTAATGCAAGGAATGCCGTGACTTCTATTAAGAATGAGATAAGTGTTTTAAAGACTCAGAACGAGAACAGTATTAATACTGCTAAGGCGGCAGTAGATGCTGCAAAGGCTGGAGTGGCAGTTCAGGAAGCTGGGCTATCATCTGTCACAGCTGCTCCTAGGGATATTGATTTGCAAGGGATTCATGCTTCTATAAAAGAAGCTGAAGCTGCTTACAGGTTAATTTCTTTGAATAGAGAGAAAGCATTTATTAAGGCTCCATTTTCTGGAACTGTATCGGCTGTAAGTGTAAAGGATAATAATCTAGTTTCTTCGGGGCAGAATGTTGTATCTTTAGTGAATAAGAATGGGTTACAGGCAAAGGTATATGTATCAGAAAAAGAGAAGGAATTGATTGAAGAGGGAGCTATAGTTAATTTTGAAGAGGGTATTGAAGGAGTTGTTTCTAATATATCTCCTAGTATTAATGATACTACTAAGAAAATAGAGGTAATCGTAGCGATTACTAGTGATAACCCTGCTTTAGTAATTGGAGAGCATGTTGAAGCAAAGATAGTAGCGAAGAAGGATTTAACTAAGTCTGATAAGTTCTTGATACCATTAAAAGCAATTACTTTTGATATGGAACAGCCTCAGGTATATACGTTGGATGGGGATGTTATTAAGGTAATTGATGTTAAGCTGGGGAAAGTGGTTAATGAATCAATTGAAGTTATGGAAGGATTATCTATGGATGATAAGATAGTTTCTTCGACGAGAGGATTGAAAAAAGGTGATAAGGTAAAAGTTAAGAATTAGTAATATGGAGAATATAGGAAGGAAGGATATATGGCATTTCTTTGTGAATAATAGGAGATTTGCCATAATATCAGTAATACTGATTTGTGTAATGGGGATGTTCTCCATATATAATTTACCAAAAGAGTCTGATCCTAAGGTAGATGTTCCGATTGCTGTAGTTAGTACTATATATGCTGGAGCTAGTCCAGAAGATGTGGAGGAATTGATAACTAACGTGATAGAGAATAAGATTAATTCCATGAGTGGTGTGGAGGAGGTAACATCTTCTTCAAGAAAAGGGATGTCTATGATTGTTGTTCAATTTGGGGTGGATGAGGATGGAAGAGAGAAGGTGGTTGATCTGAAGAATGAAATAGACAAGATTAAGAAAGATCTTCCATCTAATGCAGAGGAGCCAAGAGTGGAACAAGTCGATTTCAATAATTCTCCAATTATGATTTATTCCTTAAGTGGTCCTTATGACCTGCCGAGTTTGAAGAGTATGGCAGAAGATATTAAGAAAGATCTTGAAGGGATTGCGGGAGTTTCTAAGGTGGAGGTTATTGGGGGGCAGGATAGAGAGGTTAGAGTGATTATTGATAAGAGAGAGCTTGATAAGTTCGGTATTCCTTTAAGTCAGGTTACTTCTAGTATTGGACAAGCAAATACTGATATACCTATTGGATCCATAGAGACAGGTGGGGAAAAGTATACCCTTAGGTTTGAGGGTAGAATAAAAGGTGCGGAAGAAATAGGGGGAATACCAGTAGGAGTTTCAGGAGGGATACCAGTATTTGTTAGAGATGTCGGAATAGTTGTAGATGGATTTGAAGAGGCGAGTAGTTTTTCGTTTTTCAGTAGAGGTGATAAAGAGGCTTTGCCTGCTATATCATTAAATATTTATAGGGCGAGCGGGGGAGAGATATTGGAGATAGGAGAATCAGTGGAAGAAAAGCTAGTAGAAGCGAGAAAGTTGCTTCCGAATAATGTTTCTATTGATACAGTAGAAAATCAAGGCACACAGATTAGTGATGATTTGGGAGGATTGTTAAAAACAGGGGTTGAGACGGTCATAATAGTGTCTTTAGCAGTATTGATATTTGTGGGATGGAGAGAGGCTCTCTTGTCAGCAATATCAATACCATTGAGTTTTTTCATTACTTTTATTGTATTGGATGGAATAGGTTATACATTAAATTTCTTAACTCTATTTTCTTTAATATTAGCATTAGGGATAATGGTGGATGCAGCTATAGTGGTATCTGATGCAATGAATAGAGAGATTAATAATGGGAAGACTCCAAAACAGGCAGCTTTAAGAACCATAGATGAGTTTAGGAATCCTTTAGTGTTTGGTACTTTAACTACAGTTTTTGCGTTCTTGCCAATGATATTAACCTCTGGAATCATGGGTAAATTTATCAGAACTATTCCTGTTACAGTGACGATAATATTAATTAGTTCAATTTTAGTAGCTGTAGCAATATTACCTGCTTTAGCGGTGAAATGGATAAATATTGGTAAGAAAGAAGGAGAACCAGAAAAGAAAAAGGCAAGCTATTTTGATAAGTGGGTTAATTTGTATGAGGAATTGATTAGGAAGTTGTTCCGAGATAATCGATTAGCTAATATATTCCTTGTCTCAATAATTGGATTATTTATCTTTAGTTTATCATTACCGATAACAGGAATAATGAAGAGTACTCTTTTTCCTGATTCTGATGTGAGTAAGTTGTATATTAGTATCCAGGAATTGCCAGGTACTCCACTAGAGAGAACGACGGAGGTATCGAGGCAGGTTGAGAAGTTGTTGATGGGAAATAAAGATGTCGAGTCAATACAGTTGAATGTGGGGATGGGGATGTCTAGTACGGTGAGTGCTTCATCGAATGCTTCGGAGAATAAAGCTAATATTATAATTAGTTTGAAGGATAAGAAAAGTAAGCCAAGCTATGAGCTTGCTAAGGATTTACGAGTAGTATTGTCAAAGGAGAATTTTGGCTCAGCTACTGTAGAAGTAGTGGAAACTGGTTATGGTCCTCCTTCTGGCTCTCCGGTGGAAATAAATATCACTGGTCCTAGTCTAACCCAATTAGCAAGCATTAGTGATGATTATGAAAGAGTGTTAAGGGAGATAAAAGGAGTGAGGAATGTTGATACTAGCATTGAGGAGACAAATGGAGAGTTTGTAATAGAGATAGATCGAGCCAAAGCTCAAGTTTATGGATTAACTGCTAGTCAAGTTGCTTATGCTTTAAGGAATGCAGTTAATGGAATTGAGGCGACAGTAATCAGAGAGAATGGAAATGATACTGATGTAGTGGTGAAGCAGAATATTAGTGGGGATATGGATAAGACAAATAAGGTGACGATGAATACCCTTAATTCCATTACTATAGCGACATCAAAAGGAGAAATACCTTTAAGTACTTTTACTAATAGTTATCTGCATAATAGTGTGAATGTAATAAGTCATACGGATGGGGAAAGGATAGTTAAGGTAACAGGCGCTGTTGATAGCGGTTATACTGTTCAAGGTGTTTTAGATGAATTCAAGGAGAAAGTGAAAGATAAAGCCTTGGCTCCAGAATATGAGGTATCTTTTGGGGGAGAACAAGAAGATACAGAAAAGTCTTTTGCTGATATGTATAAAGCATTTTTACTTGGAATTATTGCTATATTTGCTTTATTGGTATTTGAATTTAATTCTTACAGGCAACCAATCTTCTTGTTATTAACGATACCTTTGGCAATTATCGGTATATTACCTGGATTGACGATAGCGGGACAGTCATTATCTTTTCCAGCAATCATTGGAATTATTGCTTTAGGCGGGGTAGTGGTGAATCATGCGATTATTTTGATTGACAGGATACATGCTAATAGATTGTCGGGATTGACTAAGGAAGAAGCTATTGTTGAAGCAGGGAAGTCTCGTTTGAAGCCAATATTTTTGACAACAATAATTACCATAGTTGGAAGCTTTCCTTTGGCATTTTCTTCTCCTGTCTGGGCACCGATTGCTTTGGCTATGATATTTGGGTTGAGCTTTTCCTTTGTTTTGACCTTGGGAGTAGTTCCTATATTGTATAAAAAATTTGGAGAAGATGTGATAGATTAATGAATGGACCTAGCTATTAGCTAGGTCTTTTCCTTTATATTGGGTAAGCACCTTCTTTTAATTATCTGATAAAGTAGTATAATGGATTCATGAAAAAAAATAGCAAATTTCAAATATTTACATTTATAATTGCCTGTCTTGGAGTAGGTTTTCTTTCTTCATACTTCTCTGGGAATAGCGTAGCGGTGACTTATGCAACATTAAGTAAGCCATTCTTTGCTCCACCATCTTCGGTGTTTGGACCCGTTTGGTCAATCTTGTATATTTTAATAGGTATAGCGGTTTATTTGGTATGGAAACAGAAAGATGAGACTGACACAACAAAAGCAATGAGATTGTTTGTGGCTCAGTTAGCTCTAAATTTCTTTTGGTCGATAATATTTTTTAGGTGGCATAACATAGGGTTGGCTTTTTATGAAATAGTAGCTTTGCTTATATTAGTCATCCTGACGATAACGGCTTTTTATAAGGTATCTAAGAAAGCAGCTTATTTAATGATTCCATATGCTTTGTGGGTAGCTTTTGCAACATTATTAACTTATTCTATTTGGATAAATAATTAATACAATGGAGGATATAATAGCTAAATTAAAGGAATCTGGATTGCTTGGAAGAGGTGGAGCTGGATTTCCTGTGTGGCAGAAGTGGGAGTCAGTATCTAAAGCTGAGGGTGATGAGAAATACATTATCTGTAATGGAGCAGAGGGAGAGCCTGATGTTTTTAAAGATGGATATATTATTAAGAATTATCCAAAAGAGGTTATTAGGGGAATAGAGATTGCGATTGATTTTCTTTCAGCTAAGAAAGCTTATCTTTACTTGAACCATGATTATTATCGAGATTGTAAGGATATGCTTTTATCCGAAATAGGGACTTTACCTATAGAGGTGATAGAAAAAAGGAAGGGGTATATTGCGGGGGAGGAATCAGCGATATGTAATTTTATAGAGGGTGGGGTGGTAGAACCTAGACAGAAGCCACCATTCCTTTCTCAGCAAGGGTTGTTCGGAAAGCCTACTTTGGTAAATAATTTAGAAACTTTTTATCAGGTATGTAAGGTGATAGAAGGTGAGTATGGGAAGAAGAGGTTTTTTTGCATCAATGGTGATGTTGTTAATCCAGGAGTTTTCGAAGAATCTGAGGATATTACTTTGGCAGAGTTATTAAGGAAGACAGGAAATTATCCTGAGTTTGATTTCTTTGCTCAGGTTGGAGGTGGTGCAGAGGGAGTGATAATGCTTTCAGGAGAATTAGATAATCCACTAAAAGGAGGATGTGGAGCGATAAAGGTATTTGATAAAGAAAAGACTGATTTGTTTGAATTGATGGAGTATTGGATTACTTTCCTTATGCATGGTAATTGTGATAGGTGTGTGCCTTGTAGAGAGGGGACTTATAGGATGTATGAGATGATTAAAGCGAGGAAGATTGATAAAGAGAAGATGTCAGAATTATTAGATGTCTTAGAGAAAACTAGTTTCTGTGCTTTAGGAAAAGGAGTCGCTATTCCTTTCAGAAGCTTGCTTTTAAAACTTAATCTTGAAAATTATGGAAAAGGAAACAATTAAGATAACTATTGATGGGGTAGAGGTAGAAGCCTGTTTAGGTCAGACGATTTTGGAAGCAGCTATGGATAATGAAATTAAGATACCAAATCTTTGTTATCATTCTGATTTGAAACCTAGTGCTAGTTGTCGTCTTTGTATTGTAATGATAGAGGGGCGAAGGGGTTATCATACTTCTTGTTCTACTTTGGCTGAAGATGGTATGATTATTACTACTAGAAGTGAGGAGATTGATAAGTTGAGGAAGACGAATTTAGAGCTTTTGTTCTCTCAGCATGTTGAGAAGTGTAATGATTGCATAAAGAGTAGTGATTGTAGGTTGTTAGAGTTGGCAAAGGAGTTTGACGTGAATATCACTAGATATGAAGATAGGAAGAAGGGTTTTATGGAAATGGTTTTTGGGCCATCAATACATTTTGATCCTTCGAAGTGTATCGATTGTAAGAATTGTATAGAGGCTTGCCATAAGCAAAATGTTAATTTTTTAACAATGAAAGAGGATGGACCTTTTTTTAGGGTATCTCCTTCATGCGATAAGTCTATTGATTGTGTTTATTGTGGGCAATGCGTTACTCATTGTCCTACTGGAGCATTGCAAGAATTGGATTCTATAAAGATGGTGGAAGAGGTGGTGAAGAAAGGGGAAAAGGAGGTAATCTTTCAAATTGCGCCAGCTGTAAGAACAACTATAGGGGAGGAATTTGGTATGGGGTATGGAGCGATTGCGACAGAAAAAATTGCAGCAGGAATTAGAAAGTTGGGAGTAGAAAAAGTATTTGATGTTTCAGTGGCTGCGGATTTGGTAACAATGGAAGAGGGTCAGGAATTGATTGATAGAGTTAGTAAGAATGGAGTCTTGCCGATGTTTACATCTTGCTGTCCAGCTTGGGTGAAGTATGTTGAGTTTTTCCATCCAGAAATGATTCCTCATTTAACGACTGTGAGGAGTCCTCAGGTTTTATTCGGAGGATTGACTAAGACTTTTTGGGCTAAGAAAGAGGGGATTGATCCTAAGGATATTTTTGTAGTATCAATTATGCCTTGTACTGCAAAGAAGTATGAGGTAACTAGGGAAGAAATGAAAGTTGATGAGGTGTTCCCAGTTGATGCAGTTTTAACTACTCATGAATTGGCTTGTTATATGAAGAAGTATAGAGTTGATTTGAAGTCTATTGAACCAGAGCCTCTTACTCCAGCATGGGGGGACCCAAGTGGGGCAGGAGTAATCTATGGATCAAGTGGAGGGGTGACGGAATCCGCTTTAAGGACTGCGGTTTATAAGTTGACTGGGAAAAATCCTGAAAGTATAGAGTTTAAGGAGGTTAGAGGGTTGGAAGAGTCAAAAGAAGCTGTGGTGAGTATTGATGGCTTAACTTTGAGGGTGGCAGTGGTGAATGGATTAGGGAATGCAGAAAAGATAATTGAGAAGATTAAAGAAGATCCGACTTATTATCAATATATTGAGGTAATGGCTTGTCCTGGTGGATGTATTGGAGGAGGAGGGCAACCCCTACCTACTGATAAAAAGATTAGAGAAGCTAGATCAAAAGGGCTTTATGCAATAGATGTGAAAAAGGAGAAGAGATTTGCTCATGAGAATCCTTTTGTAAAGGAAGTTTATGATAATTTCTTGAATAATGAGCATGACATACATAGAGTGTGTCACACTAGGTATTATAAGAAGGATAAAGAGAATAATTGTTAAATATATGAATCAAACAAAAACTATATCAAAGACAAGTAACTTATCTTTAATTATTCAGTTCGCCTTATTTTTAGGGTTAGCTATTGGAGCACCTTTCTTAGGGAACCAGTTGTTGACTGGAACAATAGTAAATGGATTATTAGTTATTTCGGCATACTCTTTGGGATTTAGGGGAGCAATGCTTATAGCATTATTACCAAGCTCTATTTCTTTGTTTGTTGGTTTATTACCTGTTGCAATGGCACCAATGGTACCGTTTATAATTATGAGTAATATATTACTTGTTTTAGTAGTAAGCAAATTTAGAGGAAGGAATTATTTTGTTGGGGGAGTGTCGGCTGCTTTTGTAAAAGCTATATTCCTTTTTGTTATTAGTTATATAATGTTTAATCTTTTCTTGACTGGTCCTGGCGCTAAGATTGCTTCATCGATGATGGGGTATATGCAATTATTAACTGCTATGCTAGGTGTATTGGTGGCATATCCTTTTGTGAAGAATATTAAGTAAGATGATAAGCAAGGCCTTAAGGGGGCTGTCCCGCAACTCTCATCAGCTAAAGATGAGAGTTCTTTTTTTGTACACAGAAAAAGACCCATGCCTTAAGCATGAGTCATTTTCTTTAGGTTATGAGCTATTGAAATCAGTAACCATTCTGTATTCACTCCTTTTAATCCTCTAAGGTTGAAAGTAGTGAATTTCAGATTCTTCTTGATATTAGCAAAGACTCCTTCAGCGTCATGCATCCGGTGTTTGTATATTTGTTTACCTTGCTTAGTTGATAATTTTTCTTTTTGTTTCTTTGTGTGTCTTTGCCATTCGGGAGAAAAGGATATGTAGTGTTTCTTACCTGCTTCATCCGTATTCTCATAGATCATCCTATAGACATTACTACTTTGGTCCCTTGGCCCAGAAGATATCTCTTTCTTATCTTTTTTCCTAACCACATTTTGTTTAAAGCGATATACCTTTCCTTCTTTGTCTGTGTAAGTATTGTTATCCTTGTCATACACATAACCTGATAAGTCTTTTGGTTTCTGAAAAGCAGGAATGTATGCATCAATCTCATTCTCTTCACAGAAAGAATAATTATCAGCAGAAGAGTATCCTTTGTCTGCTAATAATTTCTTAGGTAATCGTAATAATTCCTTCATCTTATTCATTGAGGGAATTAAGGTTT
>Ga0302238_1000728_pt1 | contig 31430 bp, 27 predicted proteins | sample AAG_UR_Asn_MG_FD_193527 | JGI IMG/M metagenome (GOLD analysis project Ga0302238, IMG submission 193527) | Enriched activated sludge microbial communities from anaerobic digester in WTTP, New Holstein, Wisconsin, United States - AAG_UR_Asn | ecosystem: Engineered > Bioreactor > Anaerobic >... | reverse complement strand
GTTGGAGGCGTTAGTGGCCAGGGTGGGGCAGCGGCGCTGAGAGGCTGGCTGGAATGGTTGTTCGGCTCCGGGGGTGGGTGGATTCTGGTGTGGTTGCATCGTACGGTGGATGGATCTTGGCAGGAGGGGGGGTATATGGGTTGGGATGTGGGGGCATTGCCGGCGATTATGGCCGTGAAAAGGCTTGCTAGGCCTTCGGGGCCGTGTTAGAGTGGCCCGCTGTGTGGTATTGTAGAGTTGGTTGTATTCGTTTTTTGGAGGATATAAGATGTCTGACGCTCTGGGAATGATTGAAACTAAGGGTTTTGTTGGAATGGTAGAAGCTGCTGACGCCATGGTTAAGGCTGCCAAGGTTGAGCTGGTATCGTACGAGAAGATCGGTGGCGGTTTCGTGACGGCCATTGTGAGGGGCGACGTGGCGGCGGTGAAGGCGGCTGTTGAAGCGGGAGCCAGGCAGGCTGAGCGGGTAGGCGAGTTGGTATCTGTGCACGTCATTCCGAGGCCGCATGCGAATGTGGATGCGGTTCTTCCGTTGGGAAGAAGGCCGGAGGCCCCTGCGAAGTAGCGTACAGGCCGGCGCAGTAATCCGGGCAGTTCATCGCAGTAGAGGGGGAAGCCATGCTCATGGGCAGAGTGGTTGGCACCGTTGTCTCCTCAAGGAAAGAGGAGGAGCTTGGTGGTCTGAGGTTTCTGCTGGTAAGGCAGATGGACCTTAGCGCGACGGAGTCCGACAAGTTCGTAGTGGCTGTTGATGCGGTTGGTGCAGGCATGGGGGAGGTTGTATTGTTTGCCTCGGGGAGTTCTGCGAGGCAAACGGTGGCGACCAAGGATCGTCCCGTGGATGCTACGGTAATGGCAATCGTTGACAGCTTCGACGTTCTGGGCGAGGAGCGTTACAACAAACATGCCGAGGATCTTGCCGGCAGGTTCGACCCCAAGTAGAGGTAGCCCATGCGTCTGGACGACCCGAAGATTCAGGAGATAGTTGACCGGGTGGTGCAGAAACTGGGGGACGCCGGTGCGATTCCGGGCGGCGGGGTTAAGTCTCCGTCGAGGCCGGGCGTCGGTGGTTCCTCGGTTTCTGTTGGCCGGCACGGTGTCTTTCCTGACGTCGAGAGTGCGGTAAAGGCGGCGACTCTGGCCTTCGAGCAGTTGCAGGAGGTGTCGCTGGAGATCCGGGGCCGCATGATCGAGGCCATGAGGGATGTGACCCGTCGCAATGCGGCGGAGTTATCGCACCAGGCGGTTGAGGAGACCGGCATGGGGCGTGTGTCGGACAAGATCAACAAGAACCTTCTTGCTGCGAACAAGACACCTGGCATCGAGGGTCTCGAGCCTGTGGCCTACACAGGGGACCACGGTTTGACTCTCATGGAGCGGGCGCCTTACGGGGTGATCGGCTCTATCACGCCATGCACCAATGCGACGGAGACAATAGTCTGCAACGGCATTGGCATGATAGCGGCGGGCAACTCTGTGGTTTTCAACACCCATCCGAGGTCCAAGCGGGTTGGTGCGGTTTTCGTTCGTATGTTGAATCAGGCGATGGTAGCTGCGGGCGGGCCGGACAATCTCCTTTGCGTGGTAGCCGATCCGACCATTGAATCGGCCAATGCGCTGATGGACCATCCCGGGATAGCTCTGCTTGTGGTCACTGGTGGGCCGGCTGTGGTGGCCGCAGCGATGAAGCGCCCCAAGAAGGTGATTGCGGCGGGCCCGGGCAATCCACCATGCGTGGTTGACGAGACGGCGCATTTGGAGCGAGCGGGTCGGGATGCGGTGCTTGGGGCCTCTTTCGACAACAACATTGTGTGTGTTGTGGAGAAGGAGGTCATTGCGGTTCGGTCCATTGCGGACAGGCTGAGGCAGCACATGGTGGACCACGGGGCTTGTCTTCTGAGGGAGTCCATGATTCCCAAGGTTGAGAGGCTGGTTGTGGGTCCAAAGGGGCCGTTGACGGAGTTCGTGGGCAAGGATGCCAAGTACATCTTGCGGAAAGCGGGCATAGACGTTTCGGGGGACCCGAAGGTGTTGCTGGCCGAGGTTGACGAGAAGCATGCATTCGTTCAGGAGGAGCTGTTGATGCCAATCCTGCCCATGGTCAGGGTTAACAGCGCTGATGAGGCCATCGAGATGGCCAAGCGAGTTGAGCATGGTTATCGGCACACGGCGGTGATGCACTCGACGAACATTGACAGGCTGCACAAGATGGCTCGGGTCATGAACTGCTCCATATTCGTTAAGAATGCCCCATCTTATGCGGGGCTCGGGTATGGGGGTGAGGGCTACACGACTTACACAATAGCGAGCCCTACTGGCGAGGGACTGACTTACGCCAGGCACTTCACGAGGGAGCGTCGCTGCGTTCTCAAGGATTACTTCCGCATCGTCTAGGAGGGCTCATGTTCCCGGCCTTGGGGCTGATTGAGGTCTCCAGCATAGCCAGGGGAATGGTGGTATCGGACCGGTGCGTCAAGAAGGCGCCCGTGAAGCTGATTGCCAGCAACCCAATCTCACCGGGGCGTTTTATGACGCTTTTCTGGGGCGATGTGGCTTCTGTTGAGGCGTCGGTAGCCGAGGGCATTGAGGTAGCGGGGGATGCACTGGTTGACACTCTCTACTTGCCAGGCGCTCACGACTCATTGGTTCGTGCTCTGTGTGGTCCTGTGGACCCTGCTGAGCCGGATTCGCTTGGAATAGTGGAGACGTTCACCGTTTCTGCGGCGCTGGTAGCTGCGGATGCCAGCCTCAAGGCATCGGAAGTTCGACTCATGGAGATACGTTTGGCTTCGGGACTGGGTGGAAAGGGGTACTTCGTGATCACGGGCGAATTGGACGCTGTCCAGGCGTCGGTGGAAGTTGCCTGTGGGCTCCTTTCACCGGAACAGTTGCTGACCAGCGAGATCATTGCCCGCCCCGACCCGGAGTTTTGCCAGTTCCTCTCGTAGCCATTTCCTTTCCCAGGAGGGTGTTATGCGTTCACTGCTCTCTTATGTAAGACTTGCTGCCCTGTGTGCGCTCTGTACGGCTTTGGCTGTGGGCTGCAAGAAGGAGGAGGAGCCTCAGGACGATCCCACGGCGGAAGCGGCTGAGGGGGAGGAGCCCGAGGAGGAGGCCGCCGGAGAGGGTGAGACGGCAGAAAAGGCTCAGAAGGCTCAGAAGGGCGACAAGGGTAAGGCCGACAAGGCGAGCAAGAAGAAACGAGAGAAGGCTTCTGAGGGCTCAGAGGGGGTCCGTTCCAAGGAGGATGAAGCGGGGAATTCGGAGAAGAGTGCTAAGAAATCGCTCCGTGAAAAGGGGAAGAGCGGCAGGGCGGAAGAGGGAAATGAGAAGGGCACGCTGGAGGAGCGTCGGGCGGAGGCCCTGGCCAAGCGCGAACGGGTGAAGAAGGGAGAGGCCAAAGTTGGCGATGCCAAGAAGGGCGATGTGGAGAAGGGCGATGCCAAGAAGGGGGCCAGCAAGGGTGGAGCCGAGGCGCCAGCGCTTCCGAAAGAGCCTGCTGCTCAGTCTGGGCGGGTGGGCGTGGCCCGATTGCTGACGAACAGCGATCTCAACGCTGTCCTGCCCATGAAGGGTTGGGTTTCTCACGGGCCCGTCCCTGGAATTCCACCGGGGGAGTTCTACAACAGCATCCTTTATAGGATACCTAACACGTCAGCTTTCGCAGCGATACAGGTTTGGGACTTTAATGCTCCATCAATGTCCTTGGAGAAGTGGAGCGAGATTCAGGCCACATACCCTAACGTAGAACTATATGCAGAGGGCTTCACAAAGGAGTCGTTGGTTTCTCTGCGTAACCAGGTGTCTACCTATGCTTTTCATGAGCCGAAGCTGGCTGTTGTGGTAGCTGTATCGTGTAACTCCCAGGCATGTGACGACACGGCGATATACCGTCTGGCCGAGCTGATCTACGGCAGGCTTCCCAGGAAGTAGGGGGGAAAATGGCATGGGGTACCCCATGGTGCGCACTTCGGGGGCTTCTCAGGGCACTTTTGGCGCTGGTGATGCCGGTTCTGGCCGTGGGTTCCGGGGTTGGTGCCCTGGTTACTTCTACGACATTGTATACGCTTGGTCTTGCTGCCTACTACCTCGCCCTTAATTGTTCGTGCGTTGCCGGTCCAGCCGCTGTGACATTAATGTTATTGGTATGGAATTGGGCTATTTTTATTGCTTTTGGCGAGTGGCAAAGTGAAGTTGTGGCAGCCGGCGGTCCTGGCAGGTGGTTGGCCGTGGGTGCTTCGCTTGTAGCTCTAACGACGCTGGTTATGGGGATGGTTCCTGGATGGAGCTATGTGTCGGTGGAGGGGGCTGGGGTTCCGGGTGGTACGGTTCCTTCGTACGTTCTTGTTGAGCGAGCGGGGGTGGAGATAGAGCCTGGGGTGCTGGTGGTCTCCCGTTGTATGGCCGACGGGACGCTGAGAATGGGTCGCGTGGTGGCTGTTGAGGGGCAGCGTTTCTGGACGCGGGACGGTGCGGTTTGCCTGCAGGACAACTGCATTCCGCAGAGATTGCTTCGGCAAGGGGATGAGGTTGTGGGGGGGCCTTTGCACGCGGTGGAGGTATTCAACGGTCGGCTGTACGTGGTGACACTGCCTGCGGGTTCTGGTCATGAGGAGGAGCTTGGGGAGCCGGCGACGGTCCCCGGGGGGCATGTTGGTGTAGTGAGCGACGACCGTGGCAACGCTGTTTGCGGGGACGGCCCGATGGTAGCGGTTGGGAACATTGTTGGCATTGCCCGGTGGGGAATGGCCACGCGCTTTTCGGTTCCCAGGCCAATGTGGTGACCTTTTGGTGGGCATTGGCGTCGGGCGTGGTTGGGGGTTAGTTGGGGGCATTGGGGGGCATTGTTAGGTCGACAACGGTTGCCGGCGATGGTATAAGGGCCCGGTCCTTGCTTGGGGCGTTGAAAAGAGACCGATGTTTACAGGGCTGGTACAGCGGATCGGCGAGATAGTGGAGTTGCGTGGGAGCGGAGAGGGAATGGCTCTTCGAATCCGGCACCGTCCGCAGTGGTCCGACCTGGAGCTTGGGGAGAGCATCGCCGTGGATGGTGTATGCCTGACGGTGACGGCCTTCTCTGGGGAGACTTTTCAGGTAGATGTCTCGCCCGAGACTGTGTCGAGGACCAAGATATCGGGCAGGCGTGCGGGGCACCGTGTGAATCTTGAGAGGGCACTCAGGCTATGCGACCGACTTGGCGGTCACCTGGTGCTTGGGCATGTAGACGGTGTCGGCAGGGTGGCGAGTGTTGTTCAGAGTGGTGGTTTCTGGATTATATCTATTGAAGCCCCCAAACATCTAACTAAATATATTGCGTCTAAAGGCAGCATCTGTGTTGATGGGGTAAGTCTAACGGTGGCCTCGTTGGAGGGTACCCTATTCAGTTTGGCGCTCATACCGGCGACCATTGGGGCGACGACTCTGGCCGAGTTGAGGGCTGGGGACGTGGTCAATATTGAAGTGGACACGGTGGCCCGGTATGTGGAGCGTTTGATGGTTGGGGAGGGAGGGCTCGAGGGTGATAAGCCAACTTTGATGGACAGACTTATGAACAACGGTTTTATACGTTGAGGTGATCATGAAGCTTTCTTCCAAGATGACCATCTTTCCCTTGGTTGCTGCTCTCTGTGTCTCATGTGGCGGTTCCTCTGGGGACTCGGGTGATGATGACTCTTCTGTTGGGGAGGATATTGGGGCGGGGCCGGAGAAGAGCGACCAGCCGAAGGTATCGAAGCAGAGCGGTTTGGGCGTTGAGGCGATGTCCGAGAAGATAGCAGGGGATTCGGAGCTGAGCGGGCTTTGGGAAGCCTTGCAGGCTAAGGGTGCGACGTCGCTGGTAGCTGCTGGCGAGACCCATGACGAAAGTGGAGTGAAGGTCTATTGGGGAGAGGCGGCAGAGGTGCCGGCCACGGGCCTGGTGTTGCGTTGCCTGGGGGAGACGTGTCAGCGAGCGAACTACGTTGTATCTGGCGGCAAGGTCAGCTTGACTGGTGCGAACGGCAGTGCTGCAACTTTGGAAGGCATTGGTTTGCCTGTGTTGTTGAAGCAACTGGCCGGGCACACCTTTGACAAGCCGACGGAGGTTGTGAAGCAGGCGTTGGAGTTGCCTACAGCGTTACCTGCTGTTGACGTAACGAAGCGTCGGGCGTGGGTTGTCTCGTCATTCGGCCCACTGTGGGCCAACGGGGAGTTGGACGTGGCCCCGTTGGGCGCTCTGCTTACTGAGTCGAAGGCATTCGATGCGGTGAGCGTTTTGGAGTATGTCTCCATGAGCGACATTGACGCTGCGTTGACCACGAGTCACCCCTTCGACGTGCTTGTGTGGCTTGGGCAGACGGTTAGAGAGGAGGTGAAGACGAATCAGGTCTTCATGCCCGTTGGGATGACGGTCAACGCTGGTCTCTTTGGGGACAGGCTATATGACAGGGACAGGATGTCCGATGCCATAGCGTTGAATCCGCTGCAGGGGCCCGGCCTTGTTGTTCTGGCCTCTTGCGAGTCTATCGATGATGGGAACGGTGGGGGAGCGAGAGAGAGATCCATGCCGACGGTTTTGGGCAATGGTGCCCGTGCGGTTGTGGGGTTCGTGAAGTGTGGGGACGCCCGGGACATACTCTTTGCATCGCGGCTGTTTCTAGGCAGCTACCTGGACGGGAAGAGCGGCCTGGGGGCCGCCATTGATGTTGCCAACGAGTGGCTTGAGGCGCAGGGAACTGCTGTGCGAATGGCGGCGGCGCCTGGAAGCGATCTTGAGCAGAAGTTTCTAAAGAATCCAGATGAGTTCTGGTCAGAGTACACCGATTCTGAATCGGTAGGAGAGTCCTTCTTGACGGTATATGCGAATGTGGTGAATCAGTGCAAGGACACCTCAGGCAAGGTTTATCAGGAGAACGAGTCATTTGCGACGGCATGGACGAAGAACATAGTATGGGACGGCCCTTTCTTCTCGGGGTCGAGGGTCAGTGCGGAGAACAACGTCAACGTGCAGTTTTCGGGTGCTTTTACGAAGATTGCGCCCAAGGGTCGGTTTTTCTTCTCTGTGAAGGGGAACCTGGGCCCGAAGGTAAGCGGGCTGACTTTGTACGGCAACGCTGAGATTCAGAAGATAGTGCTGGACGATGAGAAGCCGGAGCAGTTCACCATTGAGTTCACTGGTCAGGGAGTGGCCTCGGAGTACCAGAACGAGGCTGGGGACACGTGCATCATGCAGCCTCCGTACCTGATGACGACTACGGGGGGGCCGAGCACCTTCGTGATTCCAGTTCCTTGGAAAGCTGCTGAGTAGCAGAATGGATGTTTCGAGCATGGCATAGGAGAGAGTAGATGCGAGTTATCGAGGGAAAGCTGAGTGCGCAGGGGATGCGCGTGGCACTGGTTGTCTCCCGGTTCAACAGTTTCATAACTGAGCGGCTGCTGGAGGGGGCGGTGGATGCGCTCACCCGGCATGACTGCGATCCGGAGCAGATTACTGTTATCAGGACACCGGGGGCCTTTGAGATTCCCGGAGTGGTGAGACTGACTGCTGCCAGCGGTCGCTACGATGCGGTGGTAGCTTTGGGTGCCGTGATTCGTGGTGGCACACCCCATTTCGACTATGTAGCGGCGGAGGTGAGCAAGGGGGTAGCCCACGTTGCCATGGATGCCAAGATAGCCATCGCCTTTGGTGTACTGACGTGCGACACCATTGAGCAGGCCATTGAGCGAGCTGGGACAAAGGCAGGCAACAAGGGCGTCGAAGCTGCCATGACTGCCATCGAGGTCTATAACCTTTATAAACAGCTCTAAGCTGCCTGGAGACCACCTATGCCCAATAGACGTAAATTGCGGGAGTGTGCCGTTCAGGTCTTATATGGCCTCGACTTTTATGGCGATATATCCGCTGATAGAGCAGTAAATATCTACCTCGATGGATTTTCTGAGGAGATAATAAACGACCCATTTCTTCGCACGGTAGTGGTAGGCACTTGGGAGCGCAGAGATGAGATCGACGGAGTGATCCGACAATACTCGACTAATTGGCGACTTGAGCGAATGGCCGTCGTGGACAGGAATATTTTGCGGCTGGCAGCATTTGAGCTGCTGCACATGCAGGATATACCAAGAAAGGTTTCGATCAACGAGGCCATCGAGGTGGCCAAGCGGTTTGGCGGAGAGGATTCTCCGGCGTTTATCAATGGGATATTGGACCGTGTGGCGCTGGAGGTTCGAGGGGTGGAGAGTGCGGAGGAGAAGGCCAAGGGCGAACAGCAGGCAGCGTTGCTTGAGGAGCAGAGCAGCGAGCCGGATGCCGTGGAGGTCTGATTTGGCGGGTCATTTCGGAAAGGATGAGGCCGGTGTCAGGGCTGCGGAAGCGCAAGAAGGGTCAGGGTTGCGAGGCCCCCGTTTCAGGGCCCCTGGCTTCTCCGCTTGGACCGGCGCTATTGTCTTATTGCTGAGCGTTGGAGGTCGTCGGTGGTGAGCGACCAGTTACAGGTTAGTTTTGTGCCGGTAACTTTGCGCGACCTGGACAGTTCTGCAGGCCAGATGGTGATTGTGACTCTCTTCGACGAGGAGCGACCCCCGAGGGGGTTATCCGGGTTGGTCGATTGGCGCTTGGACGGGCTTGTTAGTCGGATTCGCATGGTGACTTTGGATCCTAAGTGGAGCACTCCTCACCATGGTGGGTCGGTGCTGAGGCCATTTCCTGCTGCGTTTGGCGAGAAGTTGTTGATCCCCGTTGGGAAGAAGATGCGATTCGAGTGGGCCATGGTAGTGGGACTGGGTCAGACCAGCGAGTTCACACTGGCCCGTTACCGAAGCGCCATAGAGTTGATGCTTGAGGGTGTGGGGCAGATGCAGTGCAGCACGATATCCATGCAGCTTCCGGGATGGGAGGCAGCGGGCATCCCCGCCAGGCGGGCCATCGAGACTTTGCTATACGAGTGGAAGAATCGGCGGGACAATGGAAAGCCGGCCCCGGGTTCCATAACTGTGTTTGAGCCTCTGGCGGCTCAACGGGAGATGCACGAGCGGGTAGTGGAGATGCTGGAGCACGAGTTTCGGCAGCGGTAGACGGGGGGATGCTACTTATTGAGTGCTGCTTATTGAGTGTTACTTATTGAGGGGCTGGCCCTTTGGGCTCCTTCTTCACCCACTGTTTCAGGCCTGTAAACACATCGTCTATGAAATCCTCAGTTGCTTCACGACCATTATCGAAGGCACTGCCAACGTAGCTATGGACCACTTCATGAGCTATATCGAGGCCATGAGAGGCGTATTTTCTGTAGACAGGGGTTCTCTCCAAAACCTTGCTGTTTTGGGCAGCATGGGCCTGTTCTACGAAGAGGCCGACGGAGCGAAGCATGGCCGGCTCCACCACGGGTCGGACCAGCCTTACGGCGTTCTTAGCGAAGCCAACGGGAGCTCTACGGTCCTCTTCGCGCCGGTACTCTTTGAACTGGTCTTTATTGTCAACGAAGCTGAGGTCAGTGTGCAGTTCTCCGTCGGGGGTTCTGTGCAGGACGATGAGGAGGTTGTCGGAGACATAGCCCCAGATTCCAAGGAGGAAGATGTCCCTTCCGGCGTTCTTTGGGCGCAAGTCGGGGATGAAGCCGGTGTCTTTGTAGTAGCGATACAACAGAGTGAAAAACACTGTTAGTTTCTGTGAGAGCTCTGGCACCGACTGGAGCAGTGGAGCATATTTTTCGCTTTGCAGGTCGCTGAGGGTGAACATATCCTCGACCTTGCCCTTCAGAGAGGCGGCGTATTGGGCGTTTTCCTGGAATGCGAAGAAGGTTCGTGGGATTCGGCGGTATGTCCAGCGATTACCTGCCTGGTCGGAGATCCCCCCTTGGCGGCCGTACTTAGTAATGGTCTCTTCCACGGCCTGGGTAAATAAGCCTCTTTGGCGTTCATCGAGGGATCGGATGAAGGCGGCGAAGCGTCCGGGGCGTCTCTGGAGGAACGAGAGGTTTGTATTGGGGCGGTCGGCGACGTCGATGCGTGCTGCCAGCAGGGTGAGGGCACTGGCGAAGCGAGCAACGAGTTTGAGGGTGGAGACGCTGACGACGCCTTGGTAGGGTTCCAGTTCGTAGAGAGGGTAGCCATGATAGAACTCGAGGATATCCCTGGAGAGGTTGCAGAGGTCGTTGAGCTCGAACCCAGATAGGTGGCGTCTCTCCATGGCGAGGCCGAGTTCTCTTGCGAAGCGTGGGATAACCTTACCATTGATGCCCAGGAGCCCTTCCATGGCCTCGAGGCCCATCTCCATGCTGGGGGCGTAGTAGGTCATCTCCACGGGGAGGAAGTTCTCATCGCCATATCTGTCGAAGGCCTCCTGAATAGTGGCCTTGGCCTTATCCCAGCCCAGTTCCGGGTGTCGGCTGCCCATGGCCCAGCGGAGGGTATCTCGGAGTCCCACGGTAATTGGCGCGTCGAAGAAGTGGGAGAGGCTCTCTTCCATCTCTCTGGTGAAGGGGTTGTTTCTGACGAACCGTTGGAACGCCTGGAGGTCGGAGAAGCCTTTGAGCTTGCCTTTGAACCAGACGTCATCGGCGAGGATGGAGTAGATGCTGAGTTCCTGGTTCTCTTTGCCTGCCTCATCGAGGATGACAAGGAAGGGGTCTTCCTTGGCCACCATGAAGTCATCCTGCGGCCCCTGCTGCAGGATACGGTCGATGTGTGCCAGGAGGTCCGGGGCCAGGACCCGAGACCGATCCCCGCTGGCGAAGTAGGGCACCTGCCTTGCGGCCTCAGATGAGTCAATCATGGTCTTTTCTATGGTTGGTATCAGATTATACCCATAGGGCCCGAACACATGCGAGATCAGTCTTCGCGGAATAACGTTTTCCTTAGAACCCACTAATTGCATAGTGAAGTCTTTGGTTTTCCCCCTCTTAAGCAAGAACCTCTGAGCGATAATATCACTGTACTCCCGCAGTTGCTGTGATGTGATATTACCTGGATCTGCGTAGGGTCGAAGAGTCCGGGCCAGTTCTTCTCCGGAGATCTTGAGCACGTCGGTGTGGGCTCCTCCTTTGGATTCCGGGTCAAGGTAGGAGGAACTATCCACCAGACATCGAAGGAGCGTAACGGGGTTAGCCTTCATGAGGAAACCTCACCTGTTTTGTCGATTATGGGGGGAGCGGATTCAGGGGGGCCCACCTTATCGGACGCCCGTCTGTTCCAGGCGTGCGAGTTCCTGCCTGGCGACCTCAACGAAGTCCTTCTCGCTCTCGTACCTGCTGGCGATCTCAATGTACTGCTTCCATGTTGCAATGGCTTTCTGGGTATCGCCCTTCTCTTCGAGTGCATAAGCAAGATTGTAAAGCGCTTCGGGATATGTCTTTTTCAGTTCAATGGCCTTTTCGTAAGATTCAATCTCTTTCTCCAGGTCACCAACTTTATTATATGCAACAGCCAGATTGTAAAATGCTTTAAAGAAGGCCGGCCTCTTATCTACGGCAGCAAGGTAGCAGTCTATCTCTTTTTTGATCAGCGACTTTTTGGCTTCCGCTTCTTCGGCCCCCTGGGCCTTTTTTCCGTATGCAATGCCCTGATTATAAAATATATCAGCTATCGATGAATCTACCCCTATTGCCTTTTCATAAATGGCAAGGGCGTCGTCAAGCTTATCCATCCTGGTAAGCAATATCCCCATGTTGACCATTGCATCAATAGCCTGGGCCTCATGTTCCAGGGTTAGTTTGTATTCTTCCAATGCCTCCTCGAATTTGCCGCTGTCTTCGAGAGCCAGTGCCAGGTTGTAGTGTGCTCGGGAGTAGGTGGAATCAAGTTTGAGGGCCTTCCGGTAGCATTCTATCTCTTTCTCATATTGCCTGGCCTGGCCATATGTTGCACCCAAATTATACCAAGCCTCTTTAAAATCATCTTTTTCCGCCACAGCCCCTTGGAAGTGCTTTATTGCTTTGTCGTAATTCCCTTCCATGAAGGCTTCATTGCCCTGCCGGAACATATCGTCGGCGCTCATTTCCTGAGCGTTCAGCAGTGCGGGCATGATGAGTATGGCAACGAAAATGGTAACGAGCCGATTCATAGGTCCCCTCGCAAGGTTACAAGCGGTGCTGTTATACCGGCGAGCCTCGGGAGTGTCAATGAGCAGGGCGTGCCGCAGGGTCGGGGCGCGGGGTTGGCGACGGGGGAGTCCCGTGGGTCGGGGATGGACATCATGGTGCGGCTGGGTCTGTTTGCAGGGTTGCGAGGAGAGTGGCGATCTTCGACGGGTCGTAGTCCACGGGGAGGTTGCGTTCCTGGGTAAGAGTGACGGTGCCTTTAGGAGCGCCTTTGAGGGCTTTGACCCACTTTCTTCGGGTCCAAATGACCTCATTGAAGCCGCTGTTGGGGGCCTTACTGAAGTGAAGTGCGAGCATGGCGGCATCGGCGAGGGTAACGGGGTCGATCTCCTGTTGGCGGGCAAGGGGGACGACGACGTGACTACCGGGAAAGCCTCTGACGTGGAGCCAGACATCGTGGGGGGAGCTGACTCGAAAGGTCAGTTCGTGGTTGTCGGCACCGCCCTTTCCCACGAGGATCAGGCGTCCAGAAGCGCTGCAGAAGGTTTTGTACGGTTGATGGCGTTGTGGTGCTGCGACCTTGCGGGCTTTCGTTTGGCTGGACGGGTTAGGCTGCTTGGCCGTGCTGCCGAAGAGTGCGGTCCACTGTGCGAGTTCCTCTGGGGTTGAGAGTTGGTTCAGTTGCTGCAGTTGGGCCTGAAGCTTTTCGAGCAGGGTTTTCGACTCTTCCAGGCGTCCGTTTACCGCTGCGGCGCCGCGCTGGGCCCTCTTGAAGCGGTGGAAATAGCGCTCCATGTTGGCGACGGGGTCCAATTCGGGCAGCAGCGGAACTGTTATCTGGGCGGGCTCCTCGGCGTAGTGGTCGGTGAGTGTAACACTGGGCCCGCGGCCGAAGCGGCCCAGGTTGGCTTTCAGTAGTTCACCCAGGCGTTTGAGCTCTTTCGGGTCTCCCAGTTTTTTGAGATCTGCTTCGAGGTTCTGGACGCGTCGAGCGGTCTTATCGACATGTTTTTTGAGCTGCTGTTGTAGATCCCTTTTCTGGCCCTGGAGGCTATGCGCCGCCAGTTCAGCGGCCAGGCGCCGTTCGAGGTGAAGGCTGGCTTTGAGGCTGGCCTTAACGGTGGCGTTGGGATCGCTGATGGCTTCTTGGGCCGCCGGCAGTGGCGACGGGCCCTGCTCTGCGTGAGGCGGCGGAATGTAGAGGGAGCCGGTGAGGAGTTCCCTTCTGTGTGAGCTTGGGGGCTGGATGGAGGCAAGAATGATGAGCCCGTCATCGGTGAGGAAGAGGTTGGGGTGATGAGCTGAGAGTTCTGCCACGAGATGCAGCATGCGCCCTCCCCTCTGGAACGAGACGATTACGACCCTGTCGAGCCAGGGCATTTCCACCGATGCGACTTTTGCGCCGACCAGCTCCTTTCGCAGCCGTGCCAGGAAGGCAGGCGCTGGTGTAAGGCAGCTTCGGCGTTGTGAGATAGCGAGGAATCGCGAGAGATTGGGAGACGAGGAGAGTTCCAGCCAGACAGATCGGCCCGGGATTCTGAGGGAGAGTTGGATGGTCAGTTCGTCGCTCTGTCGAATCTCCTGGCAGGCAGCGCCTGGAAGGATTGGCGCAAGCTCTGCGCAGACTGCTACGATTTCCTGAAGGCTCTGTGATGCCACGGGCACCTCCGCGCGGAAGCGTGCAGGATAGTCGCACTTTGCGGGCATTGACCAGTGGCATTCTTTCTTACCCCTGACCTTGGAGGGTGCTTCAGAGCCTGAAGCGGGGGTTGCGGCGGCGTGATAGGGCGGCAGGTCGGATGGCATGCGGGGCAGGAAGGGGGCTTGCCGGCCCAAATTTTGGTTTGTGCAAGGTAGCGCGTTCTGCTATAGGCAGGCGTCTGGGTGTTGGAGTTTTTTTGAGAGGTTGACCGATGGATCCAGTGGTTTTGATTCTGGGGGTAGCCCCCATGTTGGTAGTTGCTGCCTCAGCTGTTGCCCCGTTCATTTTTGGGAAGAGAGAGCTTGAGGAGGCCCAGGCGGAGCTCAAGGAGCTTCGTGCCCGGCTGGAGAAGAGCGAGGGGCGGCTGGAGGATACGCGGCAGAAGTCCGAGAAGGCCCAGCGGGAGTTGTCCGAGCTGAAGCGGGAGAACGCCGAGCTGAAGGCCAGGAAGAAGGACAACAAGGACGAGGCCAAGCGCATTGCTCGTCTTGAGCGTGAACTGACGGAGAAGTGCCAGGAGGTTCAGGAGAAGAACAGCCGGCATGAGGCAGTCATTCGGGGGATGCAGGCCGAGATGATGGAGTTCAAGGAGCGTGCAACCCGCTCGCAGGAGGAGGCCAGGCAGGCGAAGGAGGAGTTGGCAGCGTTGCAGCAGGCTCAGGCGGCCAGGCGTGAGAGGTCAGAGACCGAGCGCCGGGAGGAGCAGCGCGATGTTTGGGTGGAGGCTCCGAAGGCAGCTTTGGGGGAGAATGAGGCTCGTGAGCTGAGGGATAGAATCGAGCGGCTGGCCAGGAGCCTGGACAAGTCCAACGAGAAAAACAAGAGCATGGCCGAGGATCTGGCGAGGGCGTCAGGTCAACTGGAACAAGCTCGACGCAGGCTGGCAGAACTTGACCAGTTGAACCGCACGATGCGGAGGAAGCTGGAGCACAATCGACAGGCCTATATCGTCACCAGTTCTCAGCTGGAGCTGGCTCTGGACGACCTCTATTTCCAGAAGCACGGCAAGCCAAGGCGGGAGACCGACGGAATCAGGTTTTTCCCTGTTGGGCATGGAGAGGGAGAGCACCAAGCTGACGAAGACCAGGCCGCCGAGGATTTATCGGAGGCAGGCTTCGGCGGCGAGACTCCAGAGTCTGCGACTTCGCCCTACTTCGGCTCGGAGCCGGGGGAAGCAGTTGAGGCAGTTGCACTTTCGGCAACGCCTGGCGAGGTTCTGCCCCAACTGGATGCTGATTCCCCAGAGCCTTCTGCGGAGCCTGAGCAGGCTTAGCCCACCCCACCCTACCCCATTTTCGGTACAATCACGCTGCTGATCGATTCGGTTCAATGCACTTGACTGAAAGGCGGTGCGGGAGTAGGGTGCCGCGCCTCGCGTGCGGTTTGAATGTTTGCGCTATGTGCGGAGTGTGAGCTATAATTCGCACGTTTTTGGGGATTGTGCGGTGGTCCCGCAGCCTTTGAGGGCGCCGTTTGCTGACAAGAGAGGATGTCAATGATGAAACAGTGGCTGATTGTGCTTTCCTTCCTGCTGCTCCCGGCCTTTGCGTTTGCCCAGCCTGCCCCCAAGGCGACTGAGGCGGAACCTGCTGTGGAGACAGATGCCGACGGAGAAGCTGCTGCCCCGAAGAAAGAGAATCGCCGTCCCTTCACCTCCAGCCAGTTTGACATGGAGAACATGTCGGACATGGAGTTCGAGAATTACGGCAAGATGGCGAAGATCCGCGAGGCGAGTGTTGCCAAGCTCAAGGATCTGGTCGACTCGGCCCCCAACCACCCGAATATCGCCGATCTCTACTACAGAATTGCCGAGTACCTCACAGAGAACGTGCGGTACGCAGTGGCAGTTCAGGCGAGGGCTTACCGGCAGGCAGTGCGGGATTATGAGGCCGGAGCCACGAAAGAGGAACCAGTCCCGCCGGTGAAGGACTACTCGGAGTCGCTGGCCTACTACGAGAAGATTCTTGTGGAGCACAAGACCTTCGCCAAGGCCGAAGATGTGCTCTACTACCTGGGCAGAAACGGTCTCGAGACGGGCCGCTCAAAGGGCGACGACAACTTGTCCGAGCAGTCCATCAAGTACCTGGACAAGCTGGCAGAGCTCTTCCCGCAGTCGAAGCACCTGGCCAGCGCCGCTCTTATGTCGGCCGAGTACTTCTTCGCCAAGAACAAGCTCTCTGACGCCCTGAAATACTATAAGACGGTTGTAGATAACTACAAAACCGATGGCGCCTATCTATACTCGCTGTACAAGCTCGGCTGGGTATACTACAACTATCAGCAGTATGAGCAAACACTGGCAGCCTTTGAAGAGGTTATTACTTCGCTGAGAACAAGCGGCAAAGAGAATGACCAGCTCCGGGACATGACAGTGAACGACTATGTCATTACCGTCAGTGAGGCCGGTATGGGCTGGACCAGGGCCAGGGACTATCTCAAGGCGGAGCTTGGTGAGGAGCGAATGCTCAAGCTGCTCTTCCAGCTTGGCCAGGCCATGGTGACAAACTCCTTTAATGATGATGCAATCGCCATCTTCCAGTACTTCATCAGTCTGGATCAGGCATCTCCCTCGTGCGTCGACTACTGGAACCGAATCCTGGACGTATACCGCTACAACTTCCCCTTCTCTGAGACCGAGGTGAAGGTTGCCGAGTTGCGGGAGTTCTTCAAGCTGGACGGTGGCTGGTGGCAGAAGAACTCGGGAACCCCTGAGCAGTCTGCGCTGGCCGAGGACCTGTTGGTGAAGTGGGAGCTCTCTCTGGCTGAGTTCTACCTGGAAGAGGGGCTCTACTTCAACAAGGGCGAGGCGGCCTTCAACACCGCTATCGGTCGATTTCGGGAGATACTGGCAAAGGACGCCAAGGGTCGTCGTGAGCAGGCCTGGGCCGGCATCCTGGTGGGCTACATGGGGCTTGTCCGTCTGGATTCGAAGGGTCGAATAATCTTCGTAGCCGAGAACGTCTTGGGGCCGACCTACCCTGAGGACTACAAGCTGCCGCGCAAGCCTCTTATCACGCCTCTTGGGCCATCTGAGGCAGCGTATGTGGAGGCTTTGGGACAGTATCTTGCGCTGGAGAAGACCTCTGGCCAGAAGCCTCCTCTGAAGCCCATGGCCACCGTGGACATGAAGGCCAGCGCCCTCTACACAGGCGCACTGATTTACTATCTTCGCGGCAAGTTCCAGGAGTCATTGGACCTTTTGGATAAGTTAATCGCCTACAACCCTGCAACGCCCTACATGTACCCTGCCACGGAGATCATCTTCCAGACATCCTCTCGGGAGAAGGACTGGACCGGACTTCAGCGGCGCATGAAGGTGCTGCAGGAGAAGGGCGGAGAGCACGTGGACTCTTTCCTGGTCACGGATTTCTGGTGCCAGGCGGTAATGAGTGAAGCTGGGGAGATGGCGGACAAGAAGGCCTTCGCTGACGCCCTGTCGAAGCTGGGAGTTGCTGCGGACTCGTGCAAGGAGAACCCGGACAGGGGTCCAGAAGCTCTATACCAGTTGGGGCAGATAGCCGAGAAGGCCGGCTTCTTCGACCAGGCCAGAAGGGCCTACGAGCGGCTGGGCAATGACTTCCCGCAGTCGAAGCTCAAGGGCATGGCCAAGCGCCGATTCGACGCAATCAAGAACAAGTAGTCGCCTTCCATTGCTTCGAAGGGCTGGTCCGGTTGCGGCCGGGCCGGAGCCTCCCAACTATCCATGGAGAGACCAATGAGAGCGGGTGTTGCGCTTACGCTGTTGGCCCTTGCGGGCTTGGGCTGTTCCGGGGGGGATGATTCTTCCGCTGCGGATGCTTCCACGCAGGAGACGACCCGGGCTGTTGACCTGAACTCGGAAGACTCTGCACTGCTGCCCGATGTGGAGAGTGACGAGACTGAGGAGCCTCAGACGCTGCCTGAGCCTGCCACGCCCTTCCCTGGGTTGGACAACGGTACCTTCGTTTGGAGCGACGGGACCAACAAGATCAGTTTCACTCACAAGGACGGCTTCTTCCTCCTGCAGGAGGCGTCCTTCACGTGTGTCGGTGAGAGCGGGTGCAAGGCTAAGCAGGACTTCGCCAAGCTCACGTGCAATCAGGCCTATACGAAGGGCTACTCGGCCACGCTGGAGGCGGGTAAGTTCACAATCACAGGGGTCAAAGGAAGCGACACGGTTGTTGGCTCGGTGCAGGCAAAAGACAGGATAGCGTTGCTGTATCAGCAGCGCCCCTCGGTGAGTTGCTGCCAGAAGGACTTCTATTTCGAGGCGGTATGGCAGCTGAAAGAGGATTGTGCTACCTACTCGGAGATAGACTGCGATCCTTATACCGACGAGCATTGCGAGGCGGGGTTCAACTGCATCTTCGGCGCCTATGACAGGCCTGTCTGCATGATTGCGGGCGAGAAGGCCGTTGGCGAAGAGTGTGCAACTCAGGGTCTCTGCTCGGACGGCTACTGCATGTCTCTCATGGGGATGGACAAGAACCGCTGCCTCAAATACTGCAAGACCGATTCCGACTGCGGCTATCAGATCGCCTGCATTGGGCTCGAGGGGAAGAAGTGGAAAGTATGCAGCCTTCCGGCCAGCGCTTTCGAGACTTGCAACCTGCTGGAGCAGAACTGTACCAAAGCCGGAGAGGCCTGCTACTACACCAGCTCCACGGTGTTCCAGCCGGTGTGTATGGCAGAGGGTACGGGGCGGGAAGGGGATCAGTGCTCCCAGTCTTCGGACTGCGCTGCGGGATTCGACTGCATTGCCGACAAGGAGTGCATGCCGTTGTGCACCACACAGGAGGGCGGCGAGCCCGGGTGCCCCTCGGCCTTCACCACGTGCCAGCCTCTCTATCCTGGACAGAAGGCCGGATACTGCCCGGACTGACACTTTTGGCTTGAAACGTTTTTGGGCAGGTATAGAATGCGCCGCCGTTGACTCTCGGGGCGTAGCGCAGTCTGGTAGCGCACCAGTTTTGGGTACTGGTTGTCGCTGGTTCGAATCCAGTCGCCCCGACCACTTGCTTTCTTCGTTCTCCTCGACCTGCGGGCGATGGCCCCGACTCGACATAGGTGTGCCGGACCATGTGCGACTTAGTTGAAGAATTGGTGTCCCCGCGCAAAGCGGCCCACCTGGCAGCATGCCTCGACGAAGCTTCCCAGTTCCCCACCGATGAGTGGTCGAGATACGGTCTCGTACCCGAGGCATTCCCCGAAATGGATCTTGATGATGTTGATTGTTCAGCCCGGTTGCTGGGCTACGACCTGTCGTTTCCCTTCATTATCGGGGCCATGACCGGGGGAGCGCCCGTTGGAGCGCGCCCTTGGAACCACGAGCTTGCTCAGCTTGCACAACGGCAGAGGGTGGGGCTTTGCCTGGGCTCCATGAGGGCCCTTGTGGAGAACCAAGGCTTCTTGGACCAGTTCGACGTTCGTTCCATAGCGCCTGACGTTCCGATTATTGGCAATGCGGGTCTCTGGCAGCTTCGAAGCGTGGAGTTCCGTAGCTCCCTTTCTGCCGTGATTGAACGGCTGTCGCTGGATGCGATCTTCATTCATGTCAACGCCCCTCAGGAGTTGTGCCAGAAGGGCGGCGACCGGAGCTTTCGAGGCGCGCTAGACGCATTGGAGCTGTTCTCCAGGGAGAGCCCGGTGCCGGTTCTTCTGAAGGATGTGGGGTTCGGGCTCACCACGTCGCATGTTGAGAGAGTGGTTTCGATGCCCCTGCTGGCAATCGACGTTGGCGGGATCGGTGGCACCCATTTTGTGAGAGTGGAGCAGTTGGCATCGGGGAGCATGAGCACCTCGCCCCTATGCGAGGCGCTGGAGGAGTGGGGAACCCCAACCCCAAGGCTGGTAGCTGATTGGCATAGGGCCCTTATGTCGGCCTCACCCTGCCCTCCCCTGCTGATAGCTTCAGGAGGGGTGAACAGCCCTGGCCGGATGGCGCTGGCATTTGCCATGGGAGCCGACTTCGTGTCGGCCGCCCGGCCCATTCTGGTGCAGCTGCACGCCGGGGGTATCGAGGCGGCCTCACACTGGCTTGAAGAGGCAAGGGAGGTGCTTCGGCACATCTGTTTGTTGTGCGGGGCATCAACTCCACAGCGTTTGAAGGGAGCCTACCGGAGACTCTGACCCGCCTTGATATGCCTGAGAATCGGCGTTTGTTGCTGACGGGTAGCGGGGTTTGGGCTAGCCTTTTCATCCACATGTTTCGGGGAGACAATGGAGACATCAGCGATCATTTTTGACCTCGATGGAACGCTTGCGGACACAATGCCCGCCCATTTCGCCTCGTGGCAGATCATATGCAAACGCTACGGGCTCTCGTTTCCAGAGGAGCGTTTCTACGCGCTTGGCGGCTGGCCAACTCGTCGCATATTGGAGTTGTTGGCATCGGAACAGGGGGTGCCATTGGACGCAGAAGCCATTTCTATCGAGAAGGAGCAGACCTTTCTGGAGATGGTGCACAAGGTCCAACGCATCGAGGTTGTTGCCGCTGTCGCCGTGAAGAATCATGGCCTGCTACCCATGGCCGTGGCCACTGGCAGCAGGCGCCGGCAGGCTGAGTTGGTCTTGGAGCAGATTGGTCTTGCCCATTTGTTTGATGCGGTGGTTTGTGCGGAGGATTGCTCAACCCACAAACCCGAACCTGAGATTTACCTTATTGCTGCCAAGGCCCTGGGTGTTGAGCCTGGGCTGTGCCTGGTTTACGAAGATACGGACCCAGGAATTGAGGGGGCCTCCAGGGCCGGAATGGCATGCATCGATGTAAGAAGCCTACGCACCCCGGGGGAGATCTCGAAAGCGGCGCTTGGCATCAGGAAGATGGAAGAGCAGCAGGAATAGAGGTAGCACGACTTTGGAAGAGACGAACATCCGTCCCTGGGATACCGGGGCCACTGTTGCGCTGAAAATGTTGACCACAAGGGAGGCCTCATCGCCCTGCGTTGCCATTGTTGAGGGAGACAACCTGCAGGCGCTGCGGGAAGTACCCGACGGTACGGTTAACCTGTTGTATATCGACCCGCCCTTCAATACCGGTCAACCGCAGGAGAAGAGGCGGACTAAGACAATTCGGGATACCCAAGGCGACCGGACCGGCTTTTGTGGTGTTCGCTACAGAACAATGCTCGAGGGGACCTCGACGTTCAACGACCGCTTCGACGACTATCTGGCCTTTCTGGAACCTCGAATCCGTGAGGCAGCACGGGTGCTGGCGCCCACGGGCAGCATGTTCCTTCACCTGGACTATAGGGAGGTTCATTACGCCAAGGTCATGTGCGACGGCATCTTCGGTCGGCCGAGCTTCATCAACGAGATCATCTGGGCGTACGACTACGGCGCCCGCTCCCGAAGCCGCTGGTCTCCCAAACACGACAATATTCTCTGGTACGCCAAGGACCCCGGGAACTACACCTTCAACATGGATGCCAGCGACCGCCTGCCCTACATGGCACCATCGCTGGTTGGGGCCGAGAAGGCCAAGCGGGGCAAGCTGCCCACGGACACCTGGTGGCACACAATAGTCAGTCCCACGGGGAAGGAGAAAAACGGTTACCCGACCCAGAAGCCTCTGGGCATCGTGCGTCGCATCGTGGCAGTGCACTCCGATCCTGGAGACCTGTTAATGGACTTCTTCGCCGGAAGCGGCACCTTTGGTGAGGCCGCAGCGGCGTCGGGTCGCCACGCACTGCTGGTGGACTCCAACCCCGAAGCAGTTGAGGTGATGGCCAGGCGTCTTGCTCGGTTCAGCCCAATCAGGTTCAGAGCTTCTCAGCAGTAGCTCCATTGCACGATCTTGAGGCGGCGCATCAGCCCTGCTTGCCCGATTTGTCCCAGACGATGCGCATGGGCTGACCATCTGGCGTGCAGTTGTAACCGGAGAAGTCGCTGATGCCCTCCTGGCCCAGAATATCCTCGTCGAGGAGGACCTTCCCTGTTCGCAACGACGGCTCCTTGTTGACCACGGCCCACAGGGCGTCTGCAAGGATTTCAGGTTTGCGCCACATCTTTGGCCCACCCAGATTGAAGTGCATGGTGGCCATGCTCTCTATGAGAGTCACCGGCCACAAGGAGTGCACCGCTATATTGAGCGATTTGACCTCCTGAGCAAGCCCCATGGTGAGCATGGACATTCCGTACTTCGAGATGAAATAGCCAACCTTGCCCGGGAGGACATCAAGATCGATGGGTGGCGACATGTTGATTATGTGGCCCCAGCGGTTCTTCTTCATGTGCGGCAAGACGGCAGCGCTGGCAAGAAACGATGCCCTGACGTTCACGTCGATCATCAGGTCAAAACGCTTGGCAGGCGTCTCGGTGACAGGATACCACCAGAGCGCCCCGGCATTGTTGACCAGCACGTCGACTCTGCCGAACTCCTCCACCGTGCGAGCTACCATGCGCTCGATGGCCTCTTCATCCCGAACGTTGGTCTGAATGGGCAGAGCCCGCCCTCCGGCGGCCCTTATCTCTTCTGCAACGCTGAGGATTGAGCCGGGTACATCCCCACTCTCCTCCAGGGTCTTAGCGGCCAGAGTCACCGCCATACCTTCCGCTGCCAGTTTCCTCGCAACCGCTGCCCCAATCCCCCTGCTGGCCCCAGTAATAATGGCCACTCTATCTTTCATGCTCATGATGACCTCCCAGATTCCGCAACGATAGGTCGCTGCCCGCCGGATTCAATGGGGCCCGGGCGATCCAGGGGGAGATGACTCTGCGCACCTCTGCCCACCTTCTGAAGAAACCAAGGTGACCGCAGGGCAAGGCAAGGGGCTTCGCGCTGCCCCACTTCTGGGCCAGTTCTGCCACAGAGTTGTATGGGCACACTTCGTCGAAGAGGGCCGCCATGAATTGGATTCGGTCGGGGCTCAGCCCCGGGGCGGGACTTCGTTCCAAGGGCCTTATTGCGGCAAATCCTGGCGAGAGGAGAGCTTCTTTCCCCTGTGATGGTTCTGTTCCGGCAACGGCGGGCCAGAGTTGGTGCTCAAGGTCCGTTGCAGGAACCAGTAACGTCAAGCCAGTGGGCGCCACCCGTGAAGCTGCAAGTGCTGCCACAAGCCCTCCCAGGGAGGCCCCAAGCAGGTGGACATCCTTGTAGCCCATGGCCCAGAGGCGCCTTACGGCAGCGACGGCCTCTGCCTCGGCCTGCATAACCGCCAGAATCATGCCGGCGCCGCCCCTGGCCACCAGGTTCCCGCCGGAGGGCATATGCGGAAGGGTTCTTGGGCCATGACCCGGGGCCCAGAGGGCAAAGACGTCCACTTGCTGCTTGCGTACAAACCTTGACAACACCTTCATGGCGTCCAGATCGGCCACGAAGGCCGGATGAAGCACTAGCAGGGCTTTGGTCCCTGCGTCGGATGGCCAGAGAACTCCCTTAGCCAGGCCGCCAGGTTCAGAGGTGAGAGGGAGGGGGGAGGTGAATTGAAAGGCACGCGCTCCATCCCCGGTGGGCCCGTCAAGCCACCGCCACTCGTGAGCCTCCCAGATTTGGGGCTGGGCGTCTGCTCCCAGCTCACGCTGAAAGAAACCTCCCTCAACCATGATGGATAGCCTGGCAAGCAGTGCAGTCTCTTCGGGATTCTTGGGAACCAGGTGACCCAACAACGCCAGCGAGTGCAAGTCCTCCTGCCTGGCAGCGGATTCGTCGTCGGGTTTGGGTGGTTGAGAGTTCGAGTTCTGTGTCAAATATGCCTCGCCGCTACTGCTCCGGGGTCGTGGAGCCGGGAGCGCTTCACTGTACAAGCTCTGTCGACGAAAACTCAAGGCCTCCATCTATAGAATCTACAACGACGTGGCTCTCGGGCAGCAGGTTACCGGCGAGGAGTTCGGACGAAAGCGGGTCGATGAGCAGTCGCTGAAGCGCTCTCTTGAGTGGTCGGGCTCCGTATTGGGGATCCCAGCCGCGCTCTGCCATTTGCTCCCTCGCCTTTGGGCTCAGGATGATACTCAGGCCTCGCTCTTTGAGAGTCTGATTCAGGCGAGCCAGCTGGATATCGACGATGGCGGCCATATCTTCCCGTCGCAGCGAATTGAAGACCACCGTCTCATCGATTCGGTTGACGAATTCTGGTGAGAACGCCGATTTCACTGCCCCATCCAAGGCCCGTTCCCGAGTGCCGGCGTCGTCGTCGGGGTTCGACAGCAGATCACTTCCAAGGTTAGAGGTCATAACGATGATGGTGTTTTTGAAATCCACGGTGCGCCCCTGCCCATCGGTGAGTCGCCCCTCGTCGAAGAGTTGCAGCATGACGTTGAGCACCTCTTTGTGGGCTTTTTCCACCTCATCGAAGAGGACCAGGCAGTAGGGGCGCCGTCGCACCGCCTCGGTGAGCTGTCCACCCTCTTCATGGCCCACGTAGCCGGGCGGTGCGCCGATGAGCCGGCTGACCGAGTGCTTCTCCATATATTCCGACATGTCGATGCGGACAACGGCCCTCTCGTCGTGGAACATGAAGTCGGCCAGGGCCTTGACAAGTTCGGTTTTGCCCACTCCCGTTGGCCCGAGGAACAAGAAGACTCCAGCGGGGCGGTTGGGGTCGCCCAGACCGGCCCGGGCCCGACGCACAGCCCTGGAGACCGCCTCAATAGCTTTGCTCTGGTTTACAACTCGGCCGCTTAGACTCTCCTCCATGTGGAGCAGCCTGCTGCTCTCCCCTTCGAGCATCCTCGTAACCGGGATTCCGGTCCATCGGGCGACGATGCGTGCAATCTCCTCTTCGTCGACCTCCTCCTTGAGCATTCGTGCACCGGACTGTGTCTGGGCCAGCAGTGCCTGCTGCTCCTCCATGGCCCGGGTCAGCTGTGGGATTTCGCCATACTGAAGCCGGCTGAGCGCCTCGTAGTCGGCCTGGCGCACGGCGGTTTCAACATCGGCCTTACGCTCCTCCAGTTGCTGCTTCAGCACGCGGATCTTCGCTATGAGTTCCTTCTCACTTGAATACCTGGTGCGTAGCTGCTCCAACTCCTGCTCCAACTCGCCCATGAGCCTCTCCAGGGCCCCCAGGGCTTCGGCACTGCCCTTGGCCTCCTCCTTAAGCAGCACCTGCTTTTCAACTTCAAGTTGGACAAGCCGGCGCTCCAGCTCATCGATGACCTGCGGCTTGCTGTCGATCTCAACCCTCAGCCTTGCTGCTGCCTCATCCACAAGGTCGATGGCCTTGTCCGGGAGCTTTCGTTCGGTGAGAAAGCGGTGAGAAAGGCGCGCTGCCGCGACCAAAGCCGAGTCCTTGATCTTCACGCCGTGATGTACCTCGTAGCGCTCCTTGAGGCCCCGGAGAATGCTCACGGTCTCATCGACAGAGGGCTCACCCACGAAGACCGGCTGGAAGCGCCGCTCCAGGGCAGGGTCCTTCTCGATTCGTTTTCGATACTCTCCCAGGGTGGTCGCCCCAACGCAGTGCAGTTCGCCCCTGGCAAGGGCCGGCTTAAGCATGTTGGATGCATCCATGGAGCCCTCAGCGGCCCCTGCCCCCACCACTGTATGAATCTCGTCTATGAAGAGCACCACTTCGTCACGCTGGGCCGAGAGCTGGTCGAGCAGGGCCTTGAATCGCTCTTCGAATTCGCCTCGGTATTTTGTTCCGGCGACAAGCGCTCCCATATCAAGCGCCAGCACCCGCCTGTTCTTCAGACCCTCTGGAACGTCCTGCGCCACGATGCGTTGGGCCAGCCCCTCTGCTACGGCTGTCTTGCCAACGCCGGGGTCGCCGATTAGCACCGGGTTGTTCTTCTGCCGCCGCGAGAGCACCTGGATCACTCGCCGAATCTCTTCGTCTCGTCCGATTATGGGATCCAGCTTTCCCATCCTGGCCATGCGGGTCAAATCCTTCGTGTACTTCTCCAGGGCCTTCACGGTGCCCTCAGGGTCCTCGCTTGTGACGTTTTGAGTACCCCGCACCTCCTTCAATGCCATGAGGATTCTGTCGCTCTCCAGACCAGAATTGCGAAGAAGCTGCTGTACTGACCCCCGCACGCCCACCAGCCCCATGAGCAGGTGTTCGGTGCTCACATACTCATCAGAGAGTGATGCGGCCCCATCCTGGGCCTTGTTCAGCACCTCCTGAAGTTCCTTGGACGCGGTTGCTTCAACGGCTTGCCCAAGCTGGGGCGAAGAGTCCACCAGCGATCCCAGTTGGCGCGTTACCGAAGCGACATCCACCTCAAGAAAGGCCAGGATATCGGGAAGCAGCCCCTCCCTCATACTGAGGAGTACCTGGGCCAGATGCGCCGGCGTCACTTCGGGGTTACGGCGACTTCCGGCAAGACGGAACGAATCAAGAATAGCTTCTCTGGCTTTTATAGTGAATTTATCCAAGCGCATACTAAACCCCACCCATTCAAAGGGCATTCACTCCAACCAAGAGTGTTGTGCCACTGAGCTCAAGATATGGGGGATGTTTGACTTGTCAACAGAGCCAGGAGTGCGGGGGTGTCGGAGAGGTCCGTCACTGCAGCATCGGGGTGGAGTTGCTCGAGTTCGTTAAGGGGATGGATGCCTGTTGCAACTGCCAGGATTCTGGCTCCGGCATAGCGCACGGCCTTGACGTCAAGGGGACTATCACCAACGACCCAGATTCTGGAAAGATCGGAGGGGACGCCATGCATCTCCACTCCACGCGTGATACCCAGGCGAGTGAGTTCACCTCTGTGCTCGAAATCGCTGCCGAAGCCACCAAAAGTGAAGTGATGCCAGAGCTCCATGGGCTCAAGCTTCAGGCGAGCCCCGGGCTCCAGGTTTCCGGTAGCAAGCCCCAGAGGCACGCCAATCTCCTTGAGCGCCAGGAGCAGCTTGAGGACACCTGGCAGCACAACGGCCGCTCCCTGTTTGAGGGCTTTGTCCATCTCCTGGACCAGTCTCGAGAGGTACTCGACGGTGGCCCTGTGGATCATCTCGGGCGTAGGTTCTTTGCCATGGCGACGAAGGAACGCCGTTCGAAGGATATGCAGGTCGGTGGTTCCAGAGAAGGAGTACCCGGCGAAGGCATCGGGGATACCAAAGACCTCATCGAAGGTTCGAATGAGGGCCTTTTTGCCGGCCCCGCCGGTATCTACGAGGGTTCCGTCGATATCGAACAGAACGAGGAGGGGGTTGGTCATGGGCTATTTGACCGGGGCTGGGGGATTGGCGATGTACATGCGGGTGAGGGCCACGGCAGCGTGGATTCTGTTCGTCTCGTCTGCGTCCATGAGCAGGGTCTTGAGCTTCTGTTCGGCGGTGCCTCCGGGCAGGGCCACCCGGCCGGCGAGGGCCATGGAGGCAACACGGAGCTCTTTGGCGGGGTCGCTGAAGAAGGCTTCGAGGATGGGTAGTGCAGCGGCCCCTCTGGACTCGGTGATGCGTTCAAGGATCATGGCCCTGAGGGTGACGTCCTTGGACTGGAAGAGCTCAGTGTCGAGGATCTTGCCTTCGACCTCCGGGCCAGCGAATCTGAAGGCCAGCACTGCTTCACGGCGAGTCTCCTCTTTCATAGACTTCATGGCTTCCCGGAGGTACTCGACGAAGTGGCCCTTGTACAGCTGGGCCGCTTCGGTAAGGAAACCTTCGGGTAGCCAGCCCACGGTGTTACGGAAGATGGGGAAACCTTCGGCGGTGCTGATGCGGATGATGGCTTTGAGGGCCATGATTCGAGTAGGGGTGCTGAAGCGGTTCTGGAGACAGTTGCGAAGGGTCTGAATCACCGTGGGGTGGTTGACTTTGGCGAGGGCTTCCACAGCAATATCTGCCAGAGCCGGGTCGAAGATGAGATAGGAGATGCTCTGGACGATGGAGACGTCAGCCACGTTTCCAAGGGCAGAGATAAGGGCCTTACGTACCTCGACGTCGTTCTCGTTTCTGAGGGCGTCTGAGAGATAAGGAACGCTCTCGACCTGGCGCAGTTCGCCCAGGGAATTTGCCGCTTCGATGCGAATTGAGGCCGCACCGTCCTTAAGGAGTGAGTGAAGCTCGGGCAGGGCTCTGGTTCCCCTTATTTTGGGCAGGTAGCGCACTGAGGCGGTACGGTAGCCCAGGTTGGTGGACTGGAGGCGAGCGATCATACGGTCGTAGATGGACTCATCGCCGGCCTTGACGAACAGGTCGTATACTGCGTAGAGGACCTGGGGATCGGGTTCGCCAAAGAGGAACATTTTGGCCCGCTCTTTTACCTCGGGATTACCGTGGGCTCCTTTGATGGCGTTGAGGCACCTGAGCTGCCTGCGCAGTTCGTTCTCGTCGCACATGGGGAGCATGAGATCCACGGCCTTCTTGTCGCCGCGGTTGGCCATTATGAATGCGGCCTGCTCTTGCAGTTCCGGGTCCTTGCCTTTGAGGTGTGCAGCGAGGAAGCCAACGTCATAGGAGTCGTCCAGCTCTTCAACGAACTTGAGCACCTTCATGAGTTCCTCTTTGGAGAACTCGGCGAGGGTTTTGATGAGCAGCGGGTACATCTCCTTGTCTTTGAACACCGAGAGGTTATTGAGGACCCAAGCCTTGACGGCGGGGACTTTCCGCAGGGCCTCGTAGTACTGCTTTGCGAACGGCGAGTCTTTCTTGAAGATTTCGTTGAGAATGAGATCTCTGACGGCCTCGGCTTTGTTCAGGGCCTCCTGGAGGAGTTCTACGGCCTCCTTGGGTTCGAGTTGCAGTACCAGTGCCAGGGGGCTGGTCGCCCTATTTTCATAGAGGGAGGCGTTGGCCACGGCATTTGCCAGCGTTGTTCGGTATTCTGGCTTTTTGAGCTCAATGAGGGCCTGGATGGCGGCCCTACGAACAATCCATTGGGGATCTTTGAGGGCATCGATGACATATTCCGGGATGACCTCGGGCTTGACCGTACCGATGGCACCCACGGCAAGAGAGCGGCTCTCCATATCTGCGATGCGGGTGCCCTTCTCGAGGATGACGAATATCTCCGTAGCAGTTTCCAGGGGCACAATGGCGGCAAGTCCTTTGGGCTCATCGCCCTTCTTACCTCGGGCCGGCTTCTTCTGCGCCGAAGCGTCGGGGGCGGCCAGGCCCAGGAGGGCCGCAAATACCGATACATAAGTGAACATGGAGACAAACGACTTCATTGGAACCTCCGAGTTTCCCGCAAAACATCGGTCACCGGTCCGGGCCACATATCAGGCGGGCGTCGCCCCCGGGGATGACCCGGTGCCGAACTTCGGCCAAGGGGGGCACAAGCCACCAGCAGCCCATACCGGACCGATGGGCATTCAACAACGAAAGGAGCGCCCGTGTCAAGGTCGGTGCCACTGCTTTTTCTGGGCATGGCCGGATAGATGCGAAGTGCTTCGGACGGGCCTGACAGCCCGGTTCGACGCAATTCTGGCCGGGTTTTCGCAAAGACAAAACGGTTGACTTTTCGGCACTGTTCACCTTATATGCGCCGTCGGAAGTGCCCTGCCCGTCGGCGATGCTTTTACCCGCCTGGCGATGTCAGGGTGTCGATGAGCGGGAAACCGCTGAAAGAAAGAGGTATTGTTATGAAGGGTACTGTGAAGTGGTTCAATGACAGCAAGGGTTATGGATTCATCAAGATGGATGACGGCGACGAGGTGTTTGTCCACCACACCGCCATCGAGATGGAAGGATATCGTACTTTGAACGAGGGCGACGTGGTGGAGTTTGAAGTTCGCCAGGGTCCCAAGGGGCTTCAGGCGGCCAACGTTCGCAGGCCCTGATTCGCCCCTCGCCGGTTCTCCACTCTGCTGAGATTTCCCACGACAATTTTCAACGAACAATCAAGAGAGTGTTTCTACTGCAACGGAGCGGTCGCTACCGAGAGCCAGTTTCGCACATCCCGCGGCAGTTCAGGTCCAAGACGCTCCATCACCATGCGGTGATAGCTATCCACCTGGCGAATCTCTTCGGGGGTGAGCACCTCGACATCGATGAGGTCGCGGCAGTAGGGGCAGAGCGTGAGGGGTTCCATTCCCAGGAAGGTGGTGCCTTCGGTTGCTCCGCGTTCTACGACGAGCATGAGGTTCTCGATGCGGATGCCGAATTCTCCAGCTTTGTAGAAGCCCGGTTCGTTGCTGAGGATATTGCCGGGAACAAGGGGGGTAAGATTACGACGGAGCGATACGCTGAAGGGGCCTTCGTGAACGCTGAGGGCCGCGCCAACACCGTGACCTGTTCCGTGGCCGTAGTTCAACCCATGTTCCCATAGCTTCGAGCGTGCGACGATGTCGAGTTGGTAGCCATTGGTACCCACGGGGAACATAGTCCTAGCCAGGGCCAGGTGCCCCTTCAGGACCACGGTATAGGCTCTTTTCTGGAAGGGGGTTGGTTTCCCCAGGGCCACGGTCCTGGTTATGTCGGTTGTTCCATCGGCATATTGGGCACCCGAGTCCACAAGGAGTATTCCCTCCGTGGAGAGGGCCGCATCGGACTCTTCGCTGGGGGAGTAATGCACGATAGCGCCATGGCCTTTGTAGGCGACGATGCTTGAGAAGCTCATGCCTACGAAGAGTGGGTGTTCCGCCCGAACCTCCTTGACCTTGCGGGCGACGGAGAGTTCAGTCTCGAAGCCCTTGTCCACAGCACCGTTGAGCCAGGCGAGGAAGCGGACCATAGCCAGTCCGTCTCTCACATGGGCGGACCTCATGCCCTGGATCTCCAGGGTGTTTTTTGCGCCCTTTGCCATAGGGATGGCGCCGGGGCGGGCGACTATTTCTGCTCCGAATTTGTGGAGGCTGTCCACGATGCCCTGGTTAACCGTGGCCTGGTCGATCCAGACGCGAATCTTCTTGAGGCAGATCTCGTGCAGGACGAAATCAAGCTCTTCATAGGGTCTGAGTACGAAGTCGGGCGAGAGCGCCTGGCGGACCTGAGACGAGACAGCGTCGAGGTGCAGAAAGAGCGTTGCTCTGTGGGCCTCGACGAGAGCATAGGCGATGAAGACGGGGTTGAAGGGGACATCACCGCCACGGAGGTTTGCCAGCCAGGCGACCTCATCCAGGGCGGCCACGACATGGGCGTCGCAGTTGGCTGCGGCCATGGCCGAGCGAAGGTGTGCCAGCTTGGAGGCAGAACTCTGCCCAGCATATTCTTCGGGATGGACCCTGACGAGGTTGGAGGGCATGGGCGGTGCGTCAGCGCCCCAGACTGCCGTAACGAGGTCTTGGCGGAGGGGCTTGAGGGCGATGCCGAATGGAGCGAGGCCGGCTTTGAGCGAGTCAAAGGCAGCGGCTGTCACGACGCGGGCGTCGAGGCCAAGGGCTTGAGATGGTTTGAGTTGGGTCCCGAGCCAGGGTTCTATGTCAGGCACTCCGGGGTCGCCCATTCGGAAGAGTTCAATGCCCGAGCCCGCCAGTTGTCCCTCGGCCTGGAGAAAATATCTGGAGTCGGTCCAGAGGCCGGCCTTGTCTGCGGTGACCACCACGGTACCGGCCGAGCCCGAGAAGCCGCTGATGAAGGCCCTTCGTTGCCACACTTCGGCCACATACTCACTAGCATGTGGGTCGGTGCTGGGAACGTAGTAGGCTGCGACTCCCTCCTCCTTCATGAGTTTCCTCAGTGCTGCCAATCGCTCTGCTACGGTCATAATAACCTCCGGTGTGCGCCCGGGCGGGGCCGGGCCGAAACCCAAGCTGTGTTTCGTCTAAAGGGCTCATGCGGACCAGCGTCACCAAGATGAGCCGACCGCCGCTGCCCGGCCGCCGTGATGCGGCGGGATTCATGCAACAAGGATATAGCTGCTGGTTTGGGAAATGGCCAGACTAATCGCCCCTTTGCATCCCCATGCACCCCTGCT
>Ga0302238_1000726_pt1 | contig 31462 bp, 48 predicted proteins | sample AAG_UR_Asn_MG_FD_193527 | JGI IMG/M metagenome (GOLD analysis project Ga0302238, IMG submission 193527) | Enriched activated sludge microbial communities from anaerobic digester in WTTP, New Holstein, Wisconsin, United States - AAG_UR_Asn | ecosystem: Engineered > Bioreactor > Anaerobic >... | reverse complement strand
CCGGGCGGAGCGCGGCCTCTTCCCCGGCGGGGCGCGGGACGGGCGGCGCGCAGCTCGACGCGCGGGACGGGCGGCGCGGAGCTCGGCCCTCGGGGCGGGCGGTGGGGCGGGCGGTGGGGCGGGCGGCGACGGCCACCCTCTACCAGCTCCGGCGGGGCGCTTGCGGGGATGGCCACCGGGCCGGGGGCCAAGTTTTTTCAACCTATAGTCCAACATTAAAAAACTTTAATGAGAATTAAGCGAAAAACCACGGGCCTTGCGCCGGGAGCCGCGACAAATGTGTTACCAGCGCGATGGACGCCACTCCGTCCCCATCCGGAGCAAGCGCGGTACATCCAAAGCCGCGCGCGCTTCAACGTCAACAGCTCCGGCCGCCGCTCCGGCAAAACGGAGCTCGCGAAGCGGAAGATTGTTTGGCGCGCTCTCAACGCACATCGTCGCGATCTTCCTGGTCTTTACATTCCGCACCAAACGTCTTCGTTCTTTATCGCCGCGCCGACTTTTCATCAGGTTCGTCGAATCTATTGGGAAGATATCAAATCCATGATCCCGACATGGGCATTCTACGGCGCGCCGAATGCCACGACGCTAACGATTCGCCTTGTCAACGGCGCAATGATCCAGATGCTCGGCATGGACGAGCCGGCGCGCATCGAAGGCTCGCCATGGGACGGCGGCGTTCTCGACGAATACGGCAACATGAAGCCCGTCGTTTGGCCGCAGCATATCCGGCCGGCCCTGTCGGACCGGCGCGGTTGGTGCGATTTTATCGGCGTCCCCGAGGGGCGCAACCATTATTACGATCTTTGGAAGTCGGCGAAAGCAACCGAAGCCGAAGCGGCCGCCGCCGGCAAGCCGTCGCAATGGGCCACGTTCCATTGGAACAGCGAAGACATTCTTGATCCGGAAGAAATCGAAGCCGCGAAAAAAGATCTTGACGAAGCGACATACTTGCAAGAATACTGCGGGTCGTTTGTAAATTTCTCGGGCCGCGCTTACTATTCCTTCGACGAGAATATCCATTGCGCGCCGCTATCGTACAATCCGAAAGCGCCGCTCATTATTTGCTTCGACTTCAACGTCGATCCTGGAGTCGCGGCTATTTGCCAAGAGCAGCGCCTACCAAACGGCCTTGAAGGTACAGGGGTTATTGGCGAAGTATACATTCCCCGCAACTCTAACACGCTGCTAGTCCTCAACAAAATCGTTAACGACTGGCACAAGCACGAAGGCTTCTTTGTGCTGTACGGCGATTCAACCGGGGGTTCGCGCGGATCGGCTAAGGTGCAGGGATCCGATTGGATTTTGATCTTGCAGCGGATGCGGCAAGAGTTCGGCGGAGACCGCGTTATGCTCCGCGTTCCGTCGTTCAATCCCCGTGAGCGGGATCGCGTAAACGCCGTCAATTCTCGCCTCAAGTCAATGACGGGCGAGGTACGAATGATGGTCGATCCACACAAGGCGCCGAATGTCGTCAAAGACTTCGAAGGCGTTACGGTGCTTGAGGGCGGCTGCGGAGAGATTGACAAGCGCGCCGACGCGCGGCTAACACACATCAGCGACGCTATCGGCTACTACATCGTTCATGAGTTCCCGATCAAACGGCGTTACGGGCCGTCGGGGCAAAAATACTGGAAGTAACGGAGCACGAAATGGCAAAGATCAAGACCGCTACCGGAAAAATGCAGCTCAAGGATCTGCGGAAGACGCATCCAAACTATGCTGATATGATCGCTGAATGGAACTTGTGCATATCGAGCTACGACGGCATTCGTTCGTTGATTGAAATCGGCGCGATCAACCGGCATGAGCGCGAGTCGCTCGACAACTACACGCGTCGTCTGTCGGAGCTTTTCTCTTTCGGCTACTCGCGCTCCGTTGTCGATCTGTTCAACTTTTACTTGTTTAAGAAGCCGTTCACTGTTACGGTTCCCGAGAAGCTCGCGTCGAACATATCGTGGTACCGGTTCATTGACGACTGCAACCTATTCGGCGATTCGCTCGACTCGTATCTTGCAGACCAAGGGCGGTATGCTTCGATTTACGGACACGTCGGTTTCCTTGTGGACAAGCCGACGGCGACGGTCGAGAACATCGAGCAAGAGATTGCGCGCGGGATTTACCCTTACATTTCAGCGTACCATCCCCCCGCGATCCTAGACTGGCAATACGCCGCCGACGATACCGGCCGGCCGCAACTTGTTTACTTGAAGCTTCGCGACGACGATGGCAACTACCGGCTTTGGTGGCGCGATCTGTTTCAGGTATGGGCCGAGAAAGAAGACGACGATGGCGGGGGCAAGCGGACGTCCGATTCGAAGGATGACGCCGTGCTCCTTGCGGAGGGGCCGAATCCGCTCGGAGTGATCCCGTTCGTTTTCCTTATCAACACTAAATCGCGAGCCTATCCTATCGGTATCAGCGATATCAGCGAGATCGCGCGCATTGACTTATCGATCGTGCGCGATTTCTCGCAGATCGGCGAGATCACAAACTATGCGGCGTTCCCCATGATGCGGAAGCCGTTTGTTGAAGTCTCCGTCGGAAGCCAAGGGACGGTAAACACGGATCAGCAAGACGACGCGGGGCCGGGAGCGATCCTTGAATTCGATCCGCAGCATCCGGAATCGAAGCCGGACTGGCTGGCGGCCGAGGTCGCCGAGCCGGTCAATGCGATCCTCGCCACTGTCACGCGCAAGGTCGCGGAGATTTACCGAGCGGCCAACTCCGGCGGCTTGACGGCCACCGAGGGATCGACAGACGCGAAGTCAGGCGTCGCGTTGACGGCCGAGTTCCAATTGCTGAACGCGAAGCTTGTCCGCAAGGCGGCCGAGATCGAACGCTGTATGCGCGAGATTGTCCGGCATTGGTTGCGGTGGATCGGTATGGCCGAGCTCTTTGACGAGGTTGTTGTTGAGGCGCCGCGCTCTTACGACGTTCCCAACTTGGCGCAAGATCTCGCGAATGCGTTGACGGCGAAGACCGTTGTGCGCTCGCAGATTTTCCGGCAGGAGGTCGAGAAGGGCGTTGCGCGGCAGGTACTGCCGAATGCTGACGATGAGACGATGGCCGAGATCGACGCCGAGATTGAGGCCGAGCCGAAGCCGACGGGGGCCGAGCTATTCTTGGGCAAGGCCGCGCGGCCCATCGGGGCCGTCAAGGAAGAGGAAAAGGAAAATGAAGAAGAACAGTAAGCCGCGAGCCGCGCGCCGGCCGCGAGCCGCGCGCCGGCCGCGCGACTATTACGACGATGATCTTGGGCCGGCCTATTTTTTCGACGATCACTTTTTTCCGATGCCGCATAAGCACTGTATCGATCCAGACTGTCAATGCTGCCGCGCGATTAGGATTATCGGCAAGGTATAAAACCGTTGGCTAAGAAGAAACAGAAAGTCACAACGGCCGATGTCGTTAGCACGGCCGCCGCGAGCAATGAATATCTTGTCGCGTTAACGGAGCGCGCGAAGCGGCTATTGTCGCAAGCGATCGCGCGTCTTGAGCGCGAGATCTTGCGGCTGGTGGATACACTGATCAGCGAAGAGGGCCGGCTTGTCTCGACGCGAACGGCGCTCAAGCAGGCGCAGAAAGTCCACGCGCGGCTAACGACGCTCTTCGAGCAAGAGTACGGCGAAGCGTATAAGTCCGTCGTCGCGGAGATGGCCGGCGGCGTCAAAGATCTTGTGGCCGAGTCGTATCGATCGCTGGGGGCCGCCGCGAAGTTTACCGATGTTGATCGGGAAATGATCAAGGCACTGCAACGCTCCGCTTGGGCACAGTTCGAGATGTACGGGAACCAAGCGCAAGAGCGGATCGCGAAGGCGATGTACGAGCAAATGTTTTCGAGGGCCTCTTATACCGAGCTCGAAAACATTGTGCGCGGGATCGTTCGCGGCCACGAGGACGCGCGCGGGGTTCCCATGGAAGCGCACGCGCGGCAGATCTCAACCGACGCCATTATGAATTTTCACTCAGAATTGACAATCACAAAGGGAGAGGACGCCGGCCTAAGCACTTTCTTGTATTACGGCGATATTATTCTCACGTCGCGCGAGTTCTGCATCGAGCGCGCCGGCTATACCTTCGATCGCGAAACAATCGAGTCGTGGAACGATCTCGACTGGAAAGGCAAAGCGGGGCCGCCGCTCATATATCGCGGCGGCTACAATTGCCGGCATAGCTGGATTCTTATTGAGGACGAATGGATGGCCGGCGAGTCGCGGGCCGAGATCCAAGACGCCTTCGCCGAGCGCGGCCTTGCCTATCCACACGAGCGCGAAAAATAATCATTTTTAGACTTGAAAAATATAGAATTTTGTGGTATAATTCAACTTTATGTTAGAAGTTATTGTAAAGAGAAACGCTACGGAGGACGCGTATGATCTGATTCTGTCGGTAAGCTCGGCCGGACGGCCACAAGTTTTGTCTCGGATGGGACGGTTGGTTTTTTGTTTGACGGAGGCGGACGCCTAAAATGGCATACAAGCTCAAGCTATCGGACGATGGCAAACCCGTCGTTGCGGACGGTCTCCCTGTTTTTGTTGATGACAACGGCGCCGATGTGGCGTTCAATCCCAACACGTTGCACGCAAAGATTCTCTCGCTCAACAGCGAAAGCAAAGCGCGACGTGAAAAGATCGAATCGCTACAAGAGCGCGTCGCGGCGCTCGACGGGATCGAAGACGTCGCGGCTTTTCGCGCGGAGGCGGAAAAAGCGATCGATATGGTCAAGACACTCGGGGCTAAGGACAAGGAAGCCGCCGAGAAGCTCAAGGCCGAGATCGCGGCCGCCTATGAAGCAAAAGAGAAGTCGATTCGTACCGATTTTTTGCAGCGCGAGAAGGACATCACGGGAAAGTACGAGCGCGAAAGAAACAAGGTCCGCAAGCTTGCGTTGACGGCGCATTTTGCGTCGCATCCGCTGTTTGCGGGGCCGGAGCCGAAGACGATTCTGCCGCCGGACATTGCCGAAACATACTTCGGCAAGCACTTCGAGGTAACGGAATCGGCCACCGGCGATCCGGTCGTCCTCGCGAAAAATGCGAGCGGCGATTTGATTTACTCGCGTGTTCGTCCGGGAGAGCCGGCCGACTTTCGAGAAGCGATGGATATCCTTTTCGAAACTTATCCAGGGCGCGATAAACTGATCCGGCCGGTTGGTGGCGGATCGGGAAGCGGCGGCGGAAGCGGAGCCGCCGGCGTCGTGAAGACGCCGATCGATCGTCTTGAGAAGGAACTGGCCGAATGCAAGGATCCAGCGCGGCGGGTTTTGCTCAAGTTCCGAATAAATGAGCTTCGGAAACAACGAAAATAATCAGAGGAAAAAATGACAACCGCGACTACTTGGAATTTGCCGAATTTTACGGGCGAGCTTTACTTGATCGGCGCTAACCAGACGCCGTTTCTCAACATCATCGGCGGCCTTGAGGGCGGCAACGTCCGCACTGTCGGCGCGTTCGATTTCCCGACGGCGCAGCCTTGGGCCTTGAACGGCGCGTCGCAGCCTAACATCTCCGAAAGCGCTTCGGCTACGGCGCCCGCCGCTGATGTTTATGTGCGTCAGCAGGAAATGAATTGCGTGCAGATTTTCCAGAAATCTGTTGACGTGACGTATGCAAAGCAGTCGGCCACGGGAGCAGTTCTTGTGAACGCCGCGTTGCAGGCTGGATACGGAAACGTAGACGTCACCGAAAAGCAGCCCGTGCAAGACGAGAAGTCGTTTCAGATCGCGGCCGTCCTTCGGCAGATCGCCGTTGACGTTGAGCACACGTTTTTGAACGGAGTCTATCAGACTCCGGGCAACGTAAATACCGCGCATCGTAGTCGTGGTATTCTTACGTTGCTTGATAGCACGTCAAGCGAGGTCAAGGCCGGAAGCACCTATTTGGATCGTCAGCTGCTGAACAAGCTTCTTCGCCAGATGGCGGCCGCCGGCGCCGAGTTCCGCAATCCGGTTCTCTTCTGCAATGCGTTTCAAAAGCAGAAGCTCAGCGAGATCTTCGGCTATGCTCCGGAGGACCGCTTCGTCGGCGGCGTCGCGGTCAGCGAGATTTATACCGATTTCGCGAAGCTTGCGGTTGTTTGGGCGCCTTATGTCCCGACGACGAAGCTTTTGATTGCCGACGTGGACGTTTGCCGGCCGGTCTTCCTTCCGGTTCCGGGGAAGGGCGTTCTCTTCTATGAGGATCTCGGCAAGGTCGGCGCGGTTGAGAAGGGCATGATCTACGGGCAGATCGGCCTTGACCACGGGCCGCGTGAGTTCCACGGCTGCATCACCGGCCTCAAGGACGCCTAAAAATTGCTTGACATGGGGCGCCCCGTACTTTGTGCGGGGCGTCCTTTGTCAACTGTTTTCTGTAAACAACAGAAACGAGGTCCGCAATGACAAAAGAAGAAGCCATTGAGAATGGGAAGCAACTAGAAAATCATCCTTCGGTTGCTCCTCGACTTAGAGAATACATTCGTTATCTTAACAAACAGCTTATTCTCAAGAGTTAGTCGGAGGAAACGATGTCGCAGCCGCTTGATAATTTGATTATCAATCAAAAGCAGCTCGAAGACCATCCGGCTGTAGCTCCCCGCTTGCGTGAATACTTTAAGTTCTTAAACGAATATGGAGTGTTCAAGACTACAAGCAGCACGAGTTCGAGCACCAGCAGCAGCACGAGTTCGAGCAGCAGCAGCAGCACGAGTTCGAGCACCAGCAGCAGCAGCAGTTCGAGCAGCAGTAGCACGACAGTTTCGAGCTAATTTTCAGCTATGGCGAACTATAGCGTAGATACTGATCTAAAAAAGATTCGTCCTGATATACTCAGTCTCGGCGTTGCTAACTGGAATAACCAACACGCTGAGGCTAAGGCGATTATCGATCGGTATCTTGAAACGAGATGGTATCCAAGCGAAGCTCGGGATCGTGATATCGATCCAGATGACCAGCCGTTCAATCCTGATCTTCTTGACGTCGATCAGCTAAAGCGGGCGTCGTGTTTCAAGACGCTCGCTTTGGTATACGAACACGAGATGACGGCGACGCCGGAAGCTTCGGGATTCGAGCGGTTCCGTGATTTTTATGAGAAGCGTTTTGTGGACGAGATGCAGTCGCTGATGGCGGCGGGCATTTCTTACGATTGGGACGAAGACGATTCGATCAGCGGCGACGAAAGAATCCGCCGGCCAATGAGGCGCTTGAAGCGTTGTTGAGATGGCGTCGTTATTTCGGATCTCATTGAAAGACGTGGACAAGATTTGGTCCGCGTTCTCAGGATTGAGGTCCGCGCTACTCGACAAGAAAGCGCTCGCACAGATCGGCGCGTTTATCAAGTTCCGAATCGCCAAGCGCACGGCGGCCGGCGTTGACGTTGACGGCTATCGATTCGTTCCATACACAAAGCGCTATGCAATGTTTAGGTACGCGCACGGCAGGCCGATCAACAAGGTCAATTTATTTTTTACTGGCGGCATGATGGCCGCGCTTGATTATACCGTCGATCCGGATGGCCGATCGGCCGCCGTCTTTTTTAGACCGTCTCCGTCGTTTCCCTTGCCAGGGCGCAGCAAAGGCCGCGCGATTACGAACGCCGAGAAGGCGTCGTTTTTGCAAGAGAAGCGCGAATTTTTTGGTATGTCGGCCGAAGATCGTGAGAAGGCCGTTGCGATATATTCTGCTGCTATTCAAAAGGCAATTGATAAGCTCGGAAAATGAAGATCAAGAGTAGCACGCGAGAAACGATTGTCAAAGCGTTGATCGACGATATCGAAAGCATCGCCGGCGCTAAGACCGTCGTTCGTTCGTTCCCGACGAACAAGGCGCTCGAAGCTTTCTCTTGGTCTCAGTTTCCAGTTATCGCGGTTGTTGCGGGAATGCCGACGCCGGAAGAAAAGCTTTCGTCGCGCTCGCAAGGCATTCCTGATCTATACAGATCGTCGCTCATTGTTTCCTTGTTTATGTATTTCCACGACACGGGAAGTAAGGTTGACGAGAATATGTCGGAATGGTTGAATAAGATTTGGTCAAAGGTTCTCGCTGATCCGACGCGGGGCGGCGAAGCCTTCTCGACGGAGGTCAGGCCAGATCCAAGCGTAGAGTACTTTGATCCATACGTTGCGTTCAAGGTCGACGTTGTTATAAAGTATCACCACACAACCGGAGAAATTTAACATGGCAATTCCCCCGAGCACTAACAACTACGCAATCGGCAAGGGCAAGCTTTACATTGCCGATTTCAGCACGTCGCCGAATTGGAAGCCGATGGGCAATTGTCCGTCGATTGAGATCGAGCCGCAGGTTGAGCGTCTCGAACATTTTAGTTCAATGTCCGGCTTGAAGAATCGCGACAAGTACCCCGTCGTGCAGGCCAAGTACACGGTCAACTTCGACGCGGACGAGATTTGCGCAGAAAACTTGACGGTCTTTTTGCAGGGCAGCTTGTCCAGCTCCGGCCTTTACGGCTTGCAGAACACCGACAAAGAGTATTCGTTGAAGTTCGTCAGCGATAATCCTATCGGCCAGAACTCTACTTGGACGTTTCATCGTTGCGTGATCGCTAACAACGGTGCGATGTCGCTTATCGGCGACGACTGGATGACGATGAGCTTCACGGCCGAAGGGCTCGCCGATCCGTCCAACACAAGCTCCCCGTACTTCACGGTTGAGTTCTCTTCGACGACGACTTCTTCGTAAAAAAAAAAAGAAGAAGCGCGGACCTAACGACGGAGGCTTTGAATGCCACGCGGTCAGATCACGTTTAAGATTGACGGCTACGATGATCCGTTCGTTGTCAAGGAACTAACTCCTCGGCAGATCATTGAGATCTTCCAGATGGAAGGCCTTGAGGACCAAAGCATTCTCGGGCTGAAAAATTATTTCCTTGACAAGGTTTTGCCGCTCGCGGTTCCGGGGCTTAAGGCCGATGCTTTGCTTGACATGCTCCCTAGCGATCTTGAGATCGTTTGGGAAAAGTTCAAGGAAGTCAACAAAGCTTTTTTCGGACTAGCGACGCGAGCAGGCATCGGAAAAATCGTCGAGCAGGTCAAAGCGGCGGCGCTATCGGACTATTTCAGCTTGCTTGCGTCCTCATCGAAGCTGGCCACACGGAATGCCTAGACTACGGCTATTCGTACTTTCTTGCGGCGCTAAATGAGCACCAGCGAATCGAGCTTGATAAAATGAAGCGGGACGCTACGGCGTACCGCTTCGCACAGTTCGCGGACAAGCGCGAATGGGCAAAGTTTTTGAAGCGGAAGGCGTAGCATAGTGGCTGGCGATAGCAAGCTTCTAAAAATAGTCGTCGAACTGAATGCGGCCGGCGCCGAGCGCGCGTTGGGTTCGTTGCGCGCGGCGTTGCAGGGGCTGTCTAAGGGAACGGACGCGGCGGCCATCGGCAGTCGTGAGATGGCCGCCGCGTTCGACAACGCCGCAACACAAGCTAGCGTTGCGTCTGCAGCGGTTGGTCGCGTTGCCACGGTCAGCGCCGAAGCCGGCGCGGCCGTCAGCAATGCGGCCAAATCGTTGGCTGCAATGGCCGAGCGGACGGCGGCCACTTCGTCGGCGTCCGGCGCGGTCTCCAAGTCGTTTCTCGGCCTATCGGCCGCCGGCCGAGCCGTGCAAGCGGCGCTCGCGGCCACCGGCGCGGCCGTTGTCCGCGCGAGCACGGCGCTTTCCACCTATCTAATCAACGCCGCGAAGCGCGCGTCCAGCGCGTTACTGTCGCTTTCCATTTCTGGCGAGTCGCTCAAGAAAGCGCTCTTTTCTCTAAAGTCGCTGTTTGTGGCAATCGGCGCGGTCGCGCTCGCCAAGTCGTTCGTCAATGCGGCGGCGCGATCCGAGAGTCTAAAGACGCGCCTAATCGGCCTGTTCGGCAGCATCACCGAAGGCACAAAGGCGTTCAAGGGCCTTGAGGAAGTCGCCGAGCGGCTACCAGTAAAGCTCCAAGATCTCGAATCGTCGGCCACGCAGTTCGGCGCGGTCATTAAGGGCGGCGCCGATGAAACGCTGAAATGGGTTGAGATGGCGGCCGATATATCGGCCGCAACCGGACTAAGCATTGACACAACGACGCAGGCGCTACGGCGAATGTATGACGGCGGCACGGAAGCCGCTACGATGTTCCGTCGCGCCGGCATTTTGTCGATGCTCGGTTTTCAAAAGGGCGTCTCGCTATCGGCCGAGGAAACACGGCAGCATTTAATCGCGGCTTGGGAAGATCCGGCGTCGCGTTTTCGCGGGGCTGCTGCTGGCGCGGCTAAAACATGGGACGGAATGCTAACGCTCCTCGGGAACGCTTGGACGCTTTTCCGAGAGCGGCTGATGGGCGCCGGTGTCTTCGATTTTATCAAGGGACTACTCAACGAGCTTCTCGGGGGCTTCCAGAACGTAACTAAGTCAATGGCCGACGCCGGCAGCAGCGTGAAATCTTGGGCGTCCGGCGTAATCGACGCACTCAAGGGAGCGATGACGGCGCTTGCCTATATGTACGACGGCTGGCGCGGCGCAAAAATGCTCCTCGAAACTTTGAAGGGAGCGTGGGCGCTCCTTGTCAAAGCTATCTACGAATCAGGCGTCGGCGATTATATGCTCCTCTTTAAGGAGGGCATCCTCGGGCTTAATCTTGCTTTCGCTAAAGTCGCGGACGCGGCCACGCGCGCGTTCGGATGGATCACAGATAAAATCGTCGGGATCGTTGAAGAGCTTCGGTATTTCCTCGAGGTCGCGCGCGAGCTCGGCGCGAAGTTCATATCGGCCGACATGCTTAATCGGATGGCGAAGCTTGAGGTGCAGCTTCGCTCGACGTCGGGATCGGCCGAGCAACTAACTAAAGAGCTTATCGAGGGCACGACGGCGCAGATCGCCGAAACTGAAAAGCAGCGCGAAGCCTACAAGAAGACTACGGCAGAGGCGGCCGAGCTTTACAACACTATCGCGGTCGGCGCGGCCGATAGTTTGGTTGCGTTGGCAAGCGAAGAGTCAGCCGTCTCTAAGCTCGAAGCTACATTTGCGCGCATTGCTAACAATCAAAAGCTGGCGGCAGAAGAGACGCGCCGGCAAGCCGAGGAACAGGACGCTCTTAGAAAACGAATGCAGGAAGAGGCGGCCGCCGACGCCGCGCGGTTCGCGGCGCTTTCCTCGGCCGGCCAGCGCGAAGAACTGGCCGCTGGCCTTAAGCCGTCGGATCGCGCGCGTGCTGAAGCCGATCTTCAAAAGCAGATGTTAGCTGAAACTATCGCCGGTTCTGAGGCGGCGTATAAGGCGGGCATCGAGACTTGGGAGCGGTATTGGGATCAGCGTATCACGATCACTAAGCAGCGCGGCGAAGCCGAGCGCGTCGCCTTTGAAGAGCTAATCAAAGAAGAGGAAGATCCGGCGCGACGCGTCGCGTTGTACGATAAAATGCGCGCGGCCGAGTTCGAGCATCAGCAAGAATTGCTCAATATGACGAAGACTCGTCTCGAGGAAGAGACGAGAATGCATGAGGCGCAGTTTGCGGCAAGGCAGATGTTGCGCGAGCTCGCCTTGTCCCAAACGCCGGAAGAAAGCCGCTCGATGTTTGATGTGCAGGCGGCAGAGCTTGCGGACTATGAAGAGCAGTTGGCGCTTAAACTTGACGCGCTAAAAATGGCGCGCGAGCAGGAATTGATAACGGAGGCCGAATTCCAAGACGCGCGGACGGCGATGATTGTTGGCAAGGAAACGTTTCTTGCCGAGCAACAAAAGGCCATCCGAGAGACTGTATTTCAAGCCGCTAAAATGACGCTCGACGCCACGGAGCAGGCTTTCGGCGATATGTACGAAGCGAGCGGCCGGAAAGCAAAAGAGTTCTTTTACGCACAAAAAGCGCTTGCGGTCGTGAATACCATCATGTCGACGTATGAGTCGGCGCAGAAAGCCTACAATTCTTTGTCGAATATCCCTTATGTCGGACCGGCGCTCGGGGCGGCGGCAGCGGCGGCAGCCGTTGCAAGCGGCATGGCGCGCGTCGCTATGATCCGCAATCAGAGTTTGGCCGCCGGAGGGTCAGTCGAAGGATGGAGTCCCAACGATCGCGCCGATAACATTCCGGCCATGCTAACGGCCGGGGAGTTTGTCCATCCGGTCTCGGCCGTCAAATACTACGGCGAGCAAGCGATGGAAGCTATTCGCCGGCGAACAGTACCGCGCTCCGTCCTCGCGGCCTACTCGGCGCCTTCGCGGCCGCCGTCCTCGCGGTTTAGCTTCGCGGCCGGCGGCCATGTCGGCGCCGGATCTTCGGCTTCGGCTCCGTCCGGCGGCAAGTCCGGCGGTGGTATGACAATCGTCAACGTCGTTGATCCGTCGCAATATGATCAGCATTTGCAGTCGCGGCCGGGCGAGGAAGCTGTTCTGAACGTGATGACACGGCGCCGGTTCGCGGTCAATAAAATTTTGAACGAGGGCGAACGGTGAGTTTCAATCAAGCTTTCAAATCTGGAACGCTTGTATATCAGGCCGGCACCAACATCGTTCCGTATGGGCCGGGAGGCGTCTTAGATACGCTGCGAAGCTTTGTCGTCGGAACGGCCGTTGCGGCCGAGGTGATCGACAACACACCGGACGGAAACATCACGTCGTTCAGCGGTACGCTCGCGCACTTTCCTTGTGGCCTTGGGCGGTTGACGATCACTTATACCATCGGCACGGTTGACTATAAAGCAACGGACGACGGTTCCGGAAATATCGTTGACGAAGATCCGACTGGATCACTAACAACTGGAACTATCAGCTATGAGGACGGCGATTGGGCGCTCGTATTTAGCACGGCACCAGATGCCGGAAGCGATATCAAAGCCAAGTATATCTACGGCGAGCCGGGACGCGATTGGGAAGAGCTGCTATATCGTAACACAACTAATATGGACGGAACAGATGCAGGCTTCGGCGGAGGCTGCAAAGAGCTGATTATACGAAACACGGGAAAGACCGGCCAAGAAAATGTAATTATTGGTTTTCGCGAATTCTACTATGATGGAGGATCAAGCGGAGGTCTTAATTTCAATTGTTATGTTTATTTTCCGTCGTCAGCGCCGACCAGTTGGCTGTATAATGCTGTTGAACTAGGTTTTGTAACTTATCAAGCAACATGGAAAACATATCAAAAGCTTCCATCGATCCCTCTTCAACATCGTGGAACGACATCCTATTTTATTTACTCAAATCGACAACGAATCGTTCTTGTAATTAAAAACGGATCCAATTACGAATCGGGCTATTTGGGATTCGGACGGCGCTTTGGATCGCCTAGCCAGTATCCATATCCACTAGTAAACAAAGGAAGCCAGCTCTATACTACATCATTTACGTCACACGCGTCTACAACTAGTAACTGGAGAAAGTATATTCCGTTTTCTTATGTAAGTAATAGCGAAGGACACGCAACGATTATAGTTAGTCCGGCTAACCAATATCTATTTGCTTCCGGGCAGGATATGGGAGTTTCTCTTGAGCCGCGCACGCAATTTGTAACGACTCCGGGAACTCTTGTAGGATCACCATCAAAGAATGCTATGTTAACTTATCCAGTATATGTAGCTGGAAAGACAACTGTTTTTATGGATCTTGATGGCGTTTACGGGGCGGCGGGAAGTTCATTACAATCGGAAGACACTATCGATATTAGCAACAGGCGATGCACAGTATTCAACAACATAGCTTCGTCGGTCTATAATGATTTTATGGCTATTGAGCGAGAAGAAATAACAACTACTTCGTCGTCTTCGTCTTCAACTACTTCTTGATAATTGAAATAAAAATTAGGAGATCTTATGGCCGTTCCGATTTTGAAAGATATACGACATGTCACGATCACAAGCGCACAAGACTTTTTGTCAAAGCTATCGTCGTTCGCCACTAGTTGCGGATGGACAACCGAGCTTCAAACAAGCAAAGCATGGTCTTCAATTGGCGGCGGAAAATATGGATGGGTTGCTGGCAATAAAGATTTTTTAGAGTGCAAATCAACCGGCCACGGCAGCCAAAAGCTTTGCTTTAGATTTTACATGGATGCCGGAGATGGAACAAGGCGCTTGCTTTATTATCAAGGAATAAAGCCGGACAACTGGATTTACAAAGATACTGTATCGACTATACCACATTTACAGGACACTTATAATACAACGTGGACATATATGTCCATACCACAAGGCGCGTTCTCAAATGGATGTTGGTTCTTTGGCAATAAACGAATTCTAATTGCTATTTTAGGATTTGCTGCGTCTCACATAGCAACATTCGCTGTTGGAATTCCAGAGCTAAACAAAGAACTTCAAGATGAAACTCAGATCTCTTGCGTATTTAACGGTTGTCAGTCCGGGACATCATCAACATACTATTGGGACAATTTTTTAAATAACCTTACTAATTGGAACAGTTTTCTTACTTACGTCGCAACAAACTCAAGTATAACTTCTCTTTGGTGGAAAGGGAGCGCGCGTTATATAGGATATTCAGCTGGCGGATTTTTGTGTACCAACATATGCTACAATAAGGACGTTGTAACCGGAGTATTTAATTATAGCGATAAGCTTCTTAGATACAACGCATATTCCGGAAAGCGTACTGCTATACAACCAACGGCTTTTTTTAGGGATCCATCAACATTGTTTTGGTATGTAGGCGGAGCGTTTCAGTTTGCGTGGATACACTTTTCCGGCTTATCCATGGGGCAAAAAATTAAATTTGGATCTGATACATATATTGTTTTTCCATCACTAACGATGTCTAACTTATACGGAATGGCATTTAGGGTTAGTGCCTGATGGCTAATCGAGTTGGTATTTCTCCGGCCGCTTTTTTATTCAACGGCGTTGATAAGGAAGATCTGTTTGTTTCAGCAAACAAGGATTTGTTTGATAAAACTGCCGGAGAAAAATTTGAAATATTTACTTGTGGTATAGCAGTTAATCATAAATATGAAGCAGAAATAGGCTTTTCTTATAAACAAAAAGGCTTTTTAACTACAACATACGGCCGCGATTTTATCTTTAATCGTCTTTGGTTTTCTCCGACTGAAATCGACGCGGGCTTCATTACCGAAGATCAGATAACGAACATCGAAATTTGGAATGCTTGGGAAGACGAACAACTTGTTTTTTCAATGGCAGCAGGCGTAGATTCGGATGGCACGACGCTGTTGCTTCCGAAACTACCAAGAATCCTACAGCCTGGTGCGGAGCTTACACTTCCTTTGACCGTGCATGAAGTCGGACCGGCTATTCAAGCCACCGTATGGACAATCACAATCGGCGGCGTTGATTATCAAGTCGTTGTTTCCGGCATTCGTGTTCTTTCAATGGCAGTTCCCCCGAATTGGGAGTCTCCGCCGTCGCTTACTTATCGGTTCGATAGCGTGATGTTTCAAACGGAGCGTTTCCACGAGCAGCGCCGGCCGATGTTCGATCTTCCGATCCGGATTCTTTCGGCCAAATACCTTGTGCAGGCGCGCGAGTCGCAGGTATTTTTCAACCTCGCTTCGTATGCTCACGACAAACTTTTCGGCGTTCCGATCTATAATGAAATGCTTGTGCCGACGCAAGCAGATAACGGCGATACAACGATAAAACTTGCCACGCCGACGGCCGATATGTACAACCTAAACAACAACGCTGAATACGTGATGATTATCGACCACGCTAACGAAGTCGGCGAAATCAAGGGAATCGACACGATAAGCGCGAACGAAATTGAGACGACGCGGCCGATCACAGGGGCGTATGCTATAAAAAACATCAGAGTATATCCTATCTTTTTCGGGCTTCTTAAGCGCATCGGATTTTCGGAAGCGACGGACCGGCACTCGGTCGTTGAGTTAGAGTTCGAAGAGTTTATCAACTGATGGCCGACGATATCAGGGATCTCGGTTCGGCGCCTTTGTGGCGGCATTCTCCCAATTGGGCGCGCGATCCGTCAACGGAAATCGTAATGCTTCGGCGCGTCATTTCCGAGCGCGGCACGCCGCATCGTCTCGTGCAACTTGAGAAAGACGTGCCGATCAATTTTGAGACAGAGTTTGTTTGTACGTCGAAGGCCGAAGAGAAAGCCGTTCTCGCGTTTTTCCACGGCTGCCGGGGCCGCGTCAAGCAATTTTGGATCGAACATCCGCGCTCGCTGTTCGATCTAAAGCGGTCGGCGCCTAATGGATCGTCGCAGCTCGCTTGTATCAACAACAACTTCGACAAGCAATATTGCGGCTACGAACGCTTCTATATGATAATGAACAACGGCGATCTCATAACAAGAAAAATCACCGGGGCAGAGTACGACAAAAACGACGACGAACTTATTTTATCATTTACTGGCGACACTGATCGGGATATCAACCTTGGCGACTATCAACGAATGGGCAGGCTGCTGCTGGTACGGCTTGATTCCGATGATCTCACGATTAGAATGGAAACGCCGTCGATATGTACGTTTTCGCTTAAGTTTGTAGAATTGGTCAACGAGTACGGCGCAGTATGAGCTACGCATCGAATCTTTCGGAGCACGCGCAAGACTCGATTCCGGAATTCTATCGGCTGATCACCGGAAACGAGACCGAGCGCTTCACATCATACAGAAACGACTTGACGTTTCTTGGTAACAAATGGCTGGCGCGACCGATTAAGCGTTCCGGCTTTCAGCGCGACACCGAATTCGGCGCGGTCAGCGTTACGATCACGGCGCTTATCTTGGGAACGCTCAAGCGGTACATTGCTAATCAGCCCGTCGAGCCTACGAATGTCACGATCTATCGGGCCACGTCCTCGGATCTGTCAAGCTATATCATATTGTTCGATGGCCAGATAACGAACGTCGCGGTTCAAGGCAACATGATTCAGGCCACCTGTGAAAACCGAAGCGCGTTTCTTCGGCAGCGGCTTCCTCGGGTTATTTATCAAGCGTTCTGCAACCATAACATTTTTGATGGAGGATGCGCGCTAAACTTGGCGGCCTATGCAGTCAGCGGCAAGATCAGCGGCATCGCAGGCAACACTATATCATGCGCGGCATGGGGAGCCAGGCCTAGCGAATGGTTTAGGGGCGGTCACGTCGTTGTAAGCCACGACATGAGGCTAATAACGGCGCACTCCGGCAACACGTTAACGCTGCAAACGGCGTTTGGTCAGTACGTCGTTCCGGGGCTAACAGCGACGGCCTATCCTGGCTGCGACGGCGATCCGGAGACATGCAAGAATAAGTACAACAATCTCGCGCACTTCCTCGGAATGCCATACATTCCGAGCCGCAATCCGGTCATATGGGGCTTCCATTGATAGCGCACTTCGCGGACGACAAAAATTTCGCAAGGATGCTCGCGATCATAGACTCGTGGATCGGCACTCCGTACCGGCACGGCACAATGATTCGGGGGCGCGGCGCCGATTGTACGCTGCTGCTAGGCGCTTGCTTGCTTGAGTACGGCATCTTAACGGATGTTGTTTGGGAATACTATCCTCACGACTGGTATTTGACGGCGACGGACGAACGGATTCTAAACGGCGTTGTCAAGCACTTCACGGAGCACGTGGCGCGCGGATTTTCAATTGAGCGCATCGCGCCTACAGATCCGCTCTTGCAGGGCGATTTGCTCGCGTTCGACACGACAAGGCGCGGCGTCTCTAATCACGCCGCTATGTTTATCGGCTGGCCGGGGCGGCCGCGCGAGGGGCGCGGCGAGATGGTTCACGCGCATCCTTTGTCCGGCGTCAGCCGCTTCCCGATGGCCGGCTTCTTTAGCCGACACTTAACAAACGTCTTTAGGATCGTTGAAGTCTAATGGGCCTTGACATTATCCTAGTCGCCGGAATACTCGCAGCCAGCGCGGCAGTTATCGCCACAATGCCACGCCGTAGCGGCGCAAGTAATAAGATGAAGCCGCAGAGCATAGAATCGTTCGCGCCTACTGCGAATCAAGAAGGCAGCGTCGTTCCATGGGTTCGCGGGCAAGTAAGGCTAAACTCAACACTGCTTTGGTATGGAAGACTCAGGTCGAAAAAAATAAAGGTCAACGCCGGCGGCAAGGGCATGGGCGGCAGTATGACCGTCGGTTATAAATACTATATGGATCTTTGGCACGCGCTCTGCCAGGGGCCGAACGCTCAGCTTGTGGCAGTATACGTCAATGATCGTAAGCTAGATAATCTTGGGGATCTTGGCACATACACTTTTAACGGCGGCAACGACGGTACCTATCCTACAGCGCCGGGACAATACGCCTCGCCAATGACGGGGATTGCTCATATATACCTTAACCAGTATTTTCTCGGCGAGAATGCAACAACGGTCCCGCCATTTCATTGGGTTGTTAACGTGCTGAGCAGCGCTCCTTTGACATATGCTAACGAAGCGAAGGGCTGCAACGCCGCCGCGATTATCTACGATCTGCTACTTGAGGCCGGCGTTCCGTCGGGCTATATCGACATTCCTTCGTTTCAGGAAGCGGCCACCTATTGGCACGGCAAGGGATACGATCTCAACGTCGCGCTCAGTTCGCAATCTCAGGTCAAGGATCATATCAACACGATCTTGCAGTATGTAGATGGCGCTTTGTACATTGACGCCAACAACAAATTTCGCCTAAAAGCCTTCCGTAGCACGGACGTTCCGGTTGCCACTATCACGACAAAAAAATTCAAAGAATTCAAACTGCAGCGCCGCTCTTGGGACGACGTGTTTACGGATTTTCGCGCGACATTTACAGACGAGACGGCAGACTATACCACGCGCGCGATGCGCGCGCGCAATCCGGCGGTCAGCGCGTTGATCGGCCACGACAATCAAAAGACGCTGGATCTAACCGCGTTCCGTGATCTCGACGCCGCTTCGGCGCGGCTATGGGACATCATGAAGCGTTTCAGTTATCCAGAGGCGCAGGTCTCTTGCGTGGTTGGCATTGAGTACTCGGCGTATAATATCGGCGACGTCGTTTCGATAACTCACAAGGACTACGGGATCTCTAACGAGAACTATCGAATCGTAAGCAAGAGCGAAGAAGAGAACGACTCAAACGCCGTCCGCTTAGAGCTCACGCAAGATCTCGATACGATGATCGACAACAACTACCAGGCCGGCGGCGGCACGCTATGGCAAGAAGAGGATCTGGCGCCGAAAACACTGCACGCGCAGCGTGTCATTGAGCTTCCCTATACCGAGCGCTTCGGCGAGACGCCGGCTTTTCTTTGCTTGGCCGCACGCAAGGGCCAAGAGACGGGCTTCCACGTTGTCTATTCAACGGACGGCAACGACTATGAGGCGCACGAGACGCTTTCCGATTTCTCGCAATACGGAACGCTCGACGAAGCCTATCCAGCCGACACCGACGCGATAGACGATTATCGCGGCATCCTATTCACTCCGTACCGTGAAGATCCTATCTTTGAGGATCTTGTGCGCGCGAAACTTTTTGATTCGTCGCGGCTGGCCGTGATCGTGAATCCGTCAACGGGGGCGCACGAGATCCTTACGTTTCAGACTGTCACGCCGGAGGGCGCAAACAGCTTCCGGCTCGGCGGCGTGATTCGCGGGCTGATGAATACCGAGCCGCAAGCGTGGTCAATCGGCCATCACGTTTGGCTAACAAACGTCGGGGACAACATCATTACGGGAATCACAGCGCCTTCGTTTTACCTTAAGTTTCTTCCGTACTGGGGCGGGCTATCGGTTCCGGTTGCTTCGGCGTCGCCGATCAGCGTCTCCGGCGCCGGCCGCGCGCGGATCCCGTGGCCGGTTTCAAGAATCAAAGTCGTCAAGTCGGGGAGCTCAAACACGGTCACGGTATGGCCGACGGAGCGACTGTATCCGGGCGCGGGCGCACGCTCCGGCAGCGCGCAGGTTGACCAAGATCCGCCGTTGTACGTCGGCGATTTTGTTTGGACTATCAACAACTGGACATCGGCTACGGTATCGCCTTCTTATACTTGGACAATAACTCAGGCGGGCGGCTTTACGCTGATGATCAGATCGCGCACAAACGGCATTATGTCCGCGCAAGTTTCTTGCACGGTTGGGGCGAGCAACGGAACCTATTACGGCTAAGGCGCAACAATGATTCTAAGTCCGACACAACTTGAAAAACTTCGGTACTCTTGCCAAGGATGGGTTGCAGTATTCAACGAGAATATGGAACGGCTAAACGACACGCTGCTAAAAGTCGCGAGCCTTACCGACGTGCAGCTATCAGGCCTTGCCGATGGCGACGTTTTACGATATAATAGCGGCACTAAGAAATGGGTTAATGTTAAGTCAGGCTTTCTAACCACTACGACGACATAGGGACATGGGCGCTTACATCAGCGGCACGAAAATTTTTCAGGATACCGGCCTTGAGCAAGCGGCATACGATCTTCCGGGCTGGATCCATATTTTCAATAAAAATTTTGATCTATTGAATCGTGCGTTGTTGCGGATCGACGGCCTAGTTGACGTTGACGCTTCGGCGCTCGCGAATGGAGGGGTTTTGACGTGGAATTCAACGAAGTCGAAATGGGAGGTTAAATTTTACTGATGGCAGTACTTTCTCCATCTGGATTACAAACGGCAGATACCGGCGCGTCGAATTGGATAACGATATTTAATAACAATTGGGAGCGGCTTAATGATGTTCTATTAAAATTGTCGGCGCTTCAAGATGTTGATATTTTAGGGCTTGCCAACGGGAACGTTTTGCGGTATAATATAGGATCAGGGAAATGGAAGCCGTGGAAACCGCAGCGGCAACCGCTTCCGTAACAAGAATCGAGGTCAAAAATGGCATATACCAGAATCGAGGGCGACTACGGACGGACGGCGGGCGTTGACCAAACGTCGTCAGCACTTTGCTCGATCAGCACGCAACACGCGCGCATTCACGCGGGGAAAGCGTTCGTTGCTCTTTATGAACTTCCGGCGGCTTCGGTTGGCGACGACATTCAGGAGTTTAAAGATGCCAAAGATTGAACTGCTACACGGCGATTGCCTAATCGAAAGCGACAACATAGAAAGTGGTTCAGTTGATTTAATATTGACCGACTTGCCATATGGGAACATGAACGGCGCAGGACTCGATGGATGGGGCAAAGATAAAACCAATTGGGATTTTGCCATAGAGCCTAAAAAGATATACGAGATTGCAAACCGAATATTGCGCAAGAATGGGAAAATGATTTTGTTTAGTCAAGAGCCATACACAGGCAGATTGACAAATGAAGCTATACCAAACGTGCCTTTTAATTATCGCATGATATGGGCAAAAGACCATTTTGCAAATGGTTTGATAGCAAAGAAAGCACCCGTTAGTTATTACGAGGATATACTTGTATTCAGCAAGACACACGACCATGAAGCTCTACATCCATTGAGGGCATACTTCAAAATGGTTATGGACTATATAGGACTCAATTTGAAACAAATAAACAGTAAACTGGGGCATAGAAGGGCAGAACATGCTTTTTATGTAACGCCTAAAAAAGCGGTAATAGGAGAAATAGGACAGAAAGCAGACCACACGCTTAGAACGGGAAGCACTCAATTTGGTTTATGTACCGAAAGCACATACAACGAACTAATTCAAGTATTCAGCATAGACAAGATGCAAGGATTCAAAACCTACGAAGAATTAAGGGTTATAGATAAAAAATATGATAGCACCTTCAACCTATGGGAAGGCAACAAATACAAATCAAACATCCTGAAATATAAAAAAGACTATGGAGGATTACATCCTACACAAAAGCCTATATTACTTTTAGAGGACTTAATAAAGACATTCAGCAACGAGGGTGATTTGGTTGTTGATTTAACGATGGGTAGCGGTTCAACAGGAGTTGCTTGCAAGAATCTAAACCGCAATTTCATAGGGATTGAATTAGACCCAGAGTATTTCAAAATCGCAGAGAAGCGTATAAATGAAAATATATAAAATCACAGAAGCAAGCGATTATCTTGGAGTATCAATAAACACTCTCAAGACGCTTGCCAACAACGGAAAGATAAAATCTTTCAAGACTTCTGGAGAGCATAGGCGTTTCCGCCAGGATGACTTAGATACTTATATGGGAGTTGAGAAAGAGAAGCAAGAACGGCTAACCGTAATATATGCCAGATGTTCTACCGCCAAACAAAAGGAAAACCTTGAACGGCAAAAAGACAGGTTGAGAAAACACGCCGAAGAAAAAGGGTATAAGTATTTGATGATAGATGAAATAGCAAGCGGAATCAATGAGAAACGAAAAGGAATCCATAAGCTGATTAAGATGTGTTTTGAGGGAAAAGTTGAGAGGATTTTAATCGAATATAAAGATAGGCTGGCAAGATTTGGATATGAATACTTGGACGCAATTTTTAGGAATTTAGAGATTATCGTTGAGATAGTGGAAATTAAAGAAAAGAAGTATGAAGATGAATTAGCCGAAGATATTATGAAGATTCTTACTTGCTACTCTGCCCGATATTACGGGGCGAGAGGCGGTCGAAAGAAGAAAATAGAACCCATAAATGAACCCAACGAATCTAATGGAATTTAAAAAGGAAGATATTGCAAATTAACTACCCTAATATGAGTAACAGTGAAAATTATTCTAACTTGCCTGTTTTTGGAAAACTTGTTGTTCAATTCGTTGGCCTTATCCTGAGAGATATAGACAACGGAGTCCAGCCGGAGGCAGCGGTAAATAATGCTTTAAAAGACTTCGAAGCGGCCGTGCGATATGTTGCGGAAAAAACCTTGGAAGCAAGGAATACGCAACCTGGCCAATCCAAAAAACAAAAATCGACGGCAAAAACGAAGAAACTTCAAATTGAAGACGCTATTCAAATTGCCTAGCTCCAACATAAAGGATTTAATTTATCCTTCCAAACATGCTATTATCTTGGAATGGCAAAAGATATTGCAAGATTACTTCAAAGATAAACGGCAAGTAAACCGGGTATTCAACCATACTAACCGATTCGGTGAGCAATTCATCTATGGTGAATACGGACATGGAAAAAACGGGTTTATTTTCAAAATTGGAGAATACCAAGGCCCAAATCATATTCTCATTGAAAAACATGCTTAATTCTTTCAAAAAATGGTGGATTAAAAACGGAATAACTTTCGTTTTTGTTTTCTGTTTTTTATGCCTCATTTTTTCAGCCGGTTGGGTAATACTCCAAAATTTCAAAGGAGTAATTCTAATCTTGGCCATTTTAATTGCGTACGAGCTATTTATTAACATTATTAAGACTAATATGAAATAAAATTAGACTTGACTTGAAACAATGAAAGTGATAAGTTCTCTCGCATGAAAGCATATTGGATTTTTAAATACGGTACAGCCGAAACAAAATGTACAAGTTTTCCTTATGCGTATAGGGCATTAGTCAATGCCTTAAAGCAAGGCGCAGAAAAAGGACTTAATCAACATGAAATGATTAAACAAATGTATATTTTAAGTCCTATTAAGGACAATTATGGCAACTCACGAACCTATAACTATAATGAAGCTACTGACATGGCCCGGTCCAGTGGATTGCTAACCCCCGAAGGTAATCTAAACTCTCGGGAATTCAAACGTAGATAAACATAAAGAAACAAATGAAAAAGATATTAAGTATTATTATTATATTGACGGCTTCTCTTCTGAATAGTTTAGCCGGGGATGTAACCCTTGAATGGGATACATACGTACAAAGCTCAACCAATGCACCAGTGGACCTCATCAAAATATATGCGGTCCCCGGAACAAACACCGTCTTTACGGCCGGCAACGCTAACGCTACTGTAACGCTCACGACACCAGTAGCCAATTCCAGCGTTACCGTACCCAATCTTTCAGTAGGAGCATGGACCTTTGTAGCTACCGCCGTATCCACTTCAGCCGGGCTGGAATCCTCCAACTCAAATACAGTGTGGTGTAACGTCCCCCCCAAGGGCGTAGTTAATTTGCGTATCTCACAAATTAACCCATAAATCATTCCTCTCCTTTCGACCCGGGGAAATACTCCCCGGGTTTTTTTGTACTCGTCCTCCCATTGTTTACTGGCCAGTAAACATTATTCATAATTCGCTATACACCCCCAATTGTTTACTGGACATTATTGTTCCCAGCAAAATATAAAATAGATTTTTTATATTTTTTATTGACAAATACTTTTTATATGCTATATTGCTTTATGAAAATAAAATGTCCATTTTGCAAATCGGAGTTCCTCCAAGAACAATCTAATAAAAAACTTCAATGCCCTCGTTGCCTTGGACTTTTTGCTCTCAATGCCGAAGTCCAAATCAATGACTATAAAAATGGAAATAACCCCTCAGCCCGGGCCTTCGCCATTACTAAACCCCTTCCAGATTATTTGATTTAATAATCAAAAAACGAAGAAAAACTTTTTTCTTGACTCTATCGGTGAACCGTACATAGTTGTAATATGACTAAAAAAGAAGCTATTGCCTATTTAAGAAAAAAACAACTGTTGGAAGAACAATCACTCCTTGTGGATATCAATCCTGAAGCCATAAAAGAACTAGATAAAATGGAACGTTACCCCGGTGACGAAATAGAAGAGGATGAAGAATCTATTGAAAAAAATCAAAATTCTATTTGACAAATAAATAAAAGTATGCTAAATTGCCCCATGAAAACAAAATTAGAAAAAACGCTCTTCGTCTGTATGCTGATATGGTTCATTGTAGCCATGTTTGCGTGCCGGCGATGCTACCAAATGAAAAAGGAAATCAACTGGTGGAAGTCTCTAACTCCCCTCTATATTGAACCATAAAAATATGAAACTGAAACTTATTGCGGCTATACTCTCCGCCCTCATTTTCTGCATCCAAGTCCGAGCCCTGGAATTTGTAGATTATACGGACCAAGGACCAGTAACGTCAACACCCATCCCTAAATCCATGTTCTGTTCGGTTTTGATGATGATTACCGTGGCGGTGGGGGGAGGCGTGGTCATTTGGCTTTATCTCCAACCAGGATGTTTGGCCGGAAAACGTCTCATCTTGGAACGAGATTGCAATCTGTCGGGAAATTGGCAACCCGTGGCTACTAATGACGTACTTGAACCCATACCTAATACCTATTCCAATCAATGGGCAAGATTTGCCCATGTCATCGATTCGCCTACCAATGACCCGACGTGTAAATCCAAAATGTTTCGACTCAAAGTCATTGATATCCCCAAAGAATAATAATAACTTTAACCCCCCTCCCCCCTTCCCAGATTAAACTGGAAGGGGGGGAAATTATTTATATGTCTAATCAAGATTCCTACATACCTATTTTTGACATGAAACTATCCATAGTTGCTAAACCACCTGCGCCCGATAAGAAGGATATTGAAAGGCTTTCCCAGAAAATAACTATGGTACTGGTTTAATGGTTTAAGAGCTTGAAAAACTTTTTCTTAAATATCAGCATGGAACCTAAAGATAAATCTTAAATAGCAATCACTAATCTCCCCTCCGGTTAATTTAGAAGGGGGGACTTGTTTATTCTAATGAATTACATTTTGAATAATTATTGCTGTTAATTCAAGACTTGTAACGCTTTACCAATTCGGATTTAATTGCTCGGGCAACAGTCCCTCGCCAAGTACGAGCAAAATACAAAAAATAAAAAATCAAGTCCTTGCTAAAAACCCGGTAATAATCGTCTCCTTTTGAAGTGAGCTTACATATAGCATTTACATAGGGCTTAGCAATATAAGGGATGTTTTTCCAGTGGTACTTTATTCGTTGTCCAATTTGTGAAATAGATAATTGAGACAATTCCTTAATGGCATCCCGCTCATCTTTAGTCAACTTTACTTGTTTCATGCCTTTATTATACATTAAAGCTACTAAATTGTCAACAAAAATCTTAAAAAATTCTTGCTATTATAGCGGCAATCCAAACGTTTTAATCTTCTAAAACTTCAAAAGAGTCTTGGGGTACATGTAGATATATGTCCCCCTCATAAGTAATTAAGTGAGCAAATTTTCCTGCTGTATCTATGGATTCAATTCTCAATATGTCCCATCGACATAGTTGTTTATCCCAAACTTCCCCCAAGTTAGGTTTTTCAATTTCCACCAATACATTTTTCAAAATTCTCACTTTCATGTTTATAAATACTGGCCAGTATTTATTATATTTTTGAAAAAGTAAAATTATTTACTGGCCAGTATTTATTTCACTTTTTGGGAAGTCGGTGAGATTATTTTTGAATATATTTCCTTTACAAGAAATAGCCGGTTGCCCGTTAATTAAGTAATAATTTATTTGCCCATTTGAATTACTTTAACTTTGAAATTGGAAAGAAAAGGCATGGTAGATTTCATACCTTGAGCCAATTGTTTGGCTTTCTTTTGGGCTTCTTTAGGCGAATCCGCTTTAACCGTGGACACTTCAAATCCATTAAAATAAACAGCGTATTTTTTCATATATTACACCCTAACACACTTTTTGAGAGTTGTCAAATTTTTTTACTTGTACCTATAAGAAGGTGGACAATTGTCAAAAAATCCCATCTCCAAAAATTCTGGTCCCGGATTCCGTACTGGTTTAACCTTTATCCGGCGCATAATATCTCGTATTTGAGGCATAGAAAATCGAATACTTCTCATTAGCGCCAGTTCTTTCGCCGATTTTTCATCTGGGCCTATCACATATCCCTTTTTTCTTCCATTGTAATAGTAAGTCCAATAATTCGTTCGAAGATATTTTTCTCGTTTTTTATAATAATCATTCATATTATTCCTTCATCGCATACTTTTTCTACTTGTCAAATTCTGGATTGGCTGGTGCTACAAGCAATTGCTCTGTATATGGCACCCTCTTTTTTTCCAGTCGAACGGCTATTTTGTAAGCCTTTTTCTGCGCCACCTCGAGCGAAGACGCGCTCACATATCCCCACTTTTCATCATTAAAATAAACCGCATACAATTCCATCTTGTTCTGGATACCCTTTTTTATTTCAGATGACCCTGCTGAATACACTTTTTCTTTTACTTCAAGTACTGGTGTATCCCATGATTTTTTCATTCTCTTTACTATCCGCCATGCCTTTTTTAACGCCGCCGCTTTCGAAGACGCTTTCAAATCCCAACCTGTCCGCATACCATTATAGAAACAATCGTAGTTTTTCATTTTACCACACCATAGCACATTTTTTCTATTTGTCAAATAGATTCTATAAAAAAAATCTAAAAATAAAATTTGACAACTTAATATAGTGTGCTATAGTGCATTAAATATGAATACTATAATGACTGACACTGTTAATGATACTATTACTTCGTTGCCTTCCCAGCTCTTAGTAGAAGTTTATTTGGATAACGTATTCGGTAAATCGCCAACCGAAAAATTCCACTTGTCCCATTTGACAAAAATCGTCAAGGACTTTTTTGAAGTCACGGATGAAGATGCCGCGCTTAAATGTTCCTATGCTCACGGCGCAACGGGTACTTCCACTACTCGCCTCGAACAATTTGTCCATTGGGGATGTATGCACTTGCTGGTCAAACGTACCATTAAGAGGACCGGCCCCAATGAATATCAGCATATATCGGGTCCCGATACGGAATATCGTACCGCCAAGGAACAGCATCTTTTACTGGCCGAAGCCATCGCCTTCTATAGAAGAGCCCGGAATCTCGGATTCACCTTGGAGGAATCCCGGACCATGTGGGCGGGGCGGTGGGATGAGGAAACGACCCGACAAGCGGAATTTGCCACTTTCGCTTGACAATAACTGGAAAGTGTGTGTAATGGTACACTGCTATTCTCTTTTGTATTTTCTAACTTGATATCCGATAACAGTTCCATTCTCATCACATTTTGTAATAATGACCCAACCCATAGACCTGAGAAAAGGATTGAAAATGTTCTTAAACCATATACGATGGTTAATAGGATTCCCTTGGGCGTTACGAACAACGTGCCCCCTTAACCATTGGAGGAGCGTTTCTTTTTCTTGTTTGTCCAGCGGAACCGTGTCCATATCACATATAAATATCCATGTCCGAAAAAGAACAACATTTTTCTGACCGAAACTATCGCTTTCTATAAACAAGCCCAAAAATTTGCTACCTTTACTTGACAATAACCGGAAAGCGTGCTATATGTATTTGACATGAATGTTAAGAACACATATTTTGGGGTGCATCGTTGTAACTCCTCTAATAAACATTACGTTAGAGGGGAACAACTGGCTGCCCTCAAATCTATTCGCAAACCCCTGCCGCCCCCGACAAGAATAGAACGCCCCGCCAAGGGAAGGGGCTATCGGCGGCCGCAAAACAAAAAGGAAATTTATGTCCAAGACTGAGAACAATTCTCCTAGCAATTTTTCAAAAAAGATACGACTGGACCCCAGCCGGCGAAGACTTAAACCCGCCGACCCAAATCTAACCTTTGAGCAATACCTTGTGGCTTCCATTAAAGAAGGAGAAAAACTCCTAGCCAAAGAAGAAAAGGACAACCTCAAACGTTCGGTGAAAATCCCCCCCTCCAAATCTCCATCCCCTATCCTGGAAAAAGCCCTTGCTAAAATGCCCGATAACCCCTACGTTCGGGCAAGACTGGAAATTCTCAATGATATGCAACCTACAGACCGGGCCATCATTGAAAAAATGGAAAAAGGACTTCTTCCTAAAGATTCCCGCTATGATACCTTCTGTAAAAAAATAACCATTAGAGGGGACCAACTCTCTTCCAATAACTAATCTATCATAACCCCCCCCAAAAAAAAAACTTATGAAATTGAAAGCTACTTGTGCTGGCCAGTATTTATTTTATTCTTTACTGGCCAGTATTTATTCTTAATAAGGTTGCCTTTCGTTGTCGTTTGTTTCACTAGGTTATCCTAGGCACGGGACGTCACGCCCTCGCCGTATGCGGTTGCATAAAAATCGCCAACCATTTTACCACGCTCCAGGATATCGCCCCGAATTGCGGCGTGGCTTCCGTCGTACTCGCTGACCAACAATCGAAGGTCAACATGCTTAGCCATGTGCCAATCCGCATCATGTCGGATGACCTCCCATCGTTCATTTGCATCGCGGATTTCCGCCGCGTGCCCGCGTGCCATTAAAACCTCCGCCGGTACCGCGCTCTTTACTATACTCATCAATTCATCGCACGGGGATACGCCCGACAACTTAGGATTGTAATCGTGGTCGCCGTCAATACGCTCCGTATGTCGGCCAATTGTAATTTCAATGTAGTATCTCATTATCAGACTTTCGTTTATTCGTACTAGCTTAGCTTGCGATATTTATCACACGCTATTTTGTGTGCTTCCACGGCATTTTTACCATGCCCAAACGGATTCTCATGGCAACGAGGGTCACAAGGAACATTGAAGCAAGTCACCATAACCCCCGTTTTATCTTGGATGGCCGTCATCGCTTGTCCACATAAAGGACACGGATATTGAACAGTAGATTCTTTCATCGCTTTATTTTTTCGCATGTTAATCAATCCCCTATCGTTGCTTCCATCGTTTGAGCAATTCCCTTTCAACTTCCCGCGCTATTACCCCCTGCCAAGCTAATGTATTGCTCAAAAAATGAATGACAATAGATTTACCACTCACACCTCCAAAATTGTCTTTAATACTATTCATTTTGCCCATAGCATTCAAAAATGGCCTGGCACCCGGACTAACTTTTTTCCAGTGCTTTTTTATCAATGCCGCTATTTCAGCAATAGTCATTCGCGGCAAAACATCAATATCACTTCGCTCTTGTGAAGTCAATACAATCGATGGATTTTTCTTTTTACTTTTTTTCATAGTTATATTCCCAGTTCTTTGAATTGTTCTGTTAAAGCCGGCGTAAGAATAACCGCACTCAATCCTATTGGACAATTCTCCGGGGGTCGAATTCCATTGTACTCTTCCGGTAAATCCAATTCGTCAATCACCAAAAAATCAGTACTGGTAAAGCAGGAAATATGCTGTATGTTTTTAGTGTTCTGGAAATTCCATTCTTTATCATAGATATCAAAACATGGAACTCGCCTTATTTTTAACTCCCCACAACATACAAGAACACGATTGCCAGCCCGTTTTTCGTAACGATTGTTGTATATTTTATCACGTTGCTGCCGATTGTTCAAATCAACGTTATTATAGCAAAAAACATACGCAGGCAAATCCGGGGAAAATTTATAGTGCTTATTCACTTCGTACTTCTTTTTCAATATGCCCCGGGCATAAACCGAAGTGTAATTCTCTCGCACCGTCTTAAAAAATATCTCTCGCATAAGTCAAGTGAAATTAAATTAAGAACTCACTTTGTAAAATACCACTTGGAAATTAGACATTTTACTTTGCTTATACTTTTTGAACTTCCATTTGAGAGTTTCCGGCTGGAGCTCCAATCCAATCAACTCAGAAGGAGTTGCGGAAAGAATCTGTACCGCCCTACTCCGAAGTGTACTCGGAGATTTGCTCGAAGGATAGCTAAAAATCGCCACTGGATTTTTAACTTGCGACATCTTCATTACATACATGTTTATCATACACTACACCATAGCATACTTTTTATATTTGTCAAATGGAAAAAACAATTTTTTTATATTGGTCAATTGTAAAATTATTCTAAAGATTCCATCATATAAACTGTTAATTGAGACACTTGAAAATCCTTCATTTTACTTTGCTTATACTTTTTGTATTGCCATTTGAGAGTTTCCGGATGGAGCTCCAATCCAATCAAATCAGTAGGCGTCATCGAAAGAACTTGTACTATCCTAGGCAAATATGTCACGGGCGATTTACTTGAAGGATATCGAAAAGATACTATCGTATTCTTCGGCACCTTCTTATTTTTTTTCTTGCTCGTCTTAGACTTAATATGCTCAGAAAACTGACCCGGACTCTTCATTACATACATACTCATCATATACTACACCATAACACACTTTTTATATTTGTCAAATAAAAAATATAACTTTTATATTCTCTCCCTTTTCATTGCCACATCTCCTCAAAAAATAATCAATACTGAATATTAAACATCATTATAAAAATAATCAATACTGAACATTAAATATTATTATTGGTTCGGTGATAAGTATATTTAATTCGGTGAGAACAATAAAAAAACGGCAAGAAGAGCCACCATCGGACTGACTCGATGGTTAAAAACTAATTGCCGTTTAAGTTGATGCCATGAATACAGTCAAGGCACCAAATACTTTTACCCTTCGAGCAGATAGTTAATAGGATAAAAGTATAAAAATTCTAAGTTAAGATTTGCATCGCTTTAGCAATTCCTTCTTAACTTCCCGCGCTACCCCACCCTTCCAAGCCGAAGCGTTGCTCAAAAAATAAAGCACAATCGACTTCCCACTATCATATCCATACGAGTCATTGACACTATTCATTTTGCCCATAGCATTCAAATAAGGCTTCGCAGCAAAATATACCTTGGGCCAATACTTATTCACCAATGCCGCTATTTCAGCAATAGACATTCGCGGCAAAGCATCAATATCTCTTCGTTCTTGTGAAGTCAATACAATC
>Ga0302238_1000718_pt1 | contig 31582 bp, 19 predicted proteins | sample AAG_UR_Asn_MG_FD_193527 | JGI IMG/M metagenome (GOLD analysis project Ga0302238, IMG submission 193527) | Enriched activated sludge microbial communities from anaerobic digester in WTTP, New Holstein, Wisconsin, United States - AAG_UR_Asn | ecosystem: Engineered > Bioreactor > Anaerobic >... | reverse complement strand
GACTGCTTCCAGTGCACGTCCAGCCCTACGTAGTACATCGCAAGCCTCCTTTCGGCCCTGACTCGGGCCTCGTTCCCACAGCCGAGTCTACCGACTGCGAGGCTTGCTTCATAGTTTCACGGAGGACAACGGCAGGAATCTTCCTCGAAGGACGGAACCAAAGACCCGGTGTCGTCCTCTGTGTACCCTTCGACTTCGCTCAGGGCCATAGGCCTTGAGCCTGCCGAAAGGCTCCGCGTCCTCTGTGGTTGGATTTCCTGTCGTTGTGCCGAAAGCCCAATGCCCAAGGCCTAAAAGCCCAAGGCCCAAAGCCAACCCATCCCGTTCAGCGCCGTCGTCTCCCAAGCGCCCCGTCGATCGTCGCGACCACCCAGTCCGGCGCCAGCGACCCCGGCACGGAGCGGATGCCGCCGCGCGCCGGCTCGAGGTGCGTGTCCGAGCCGCCGCTGGCGGCGCAGCCCAGCCGCCGGGCCTCGGCGACGAGGGCGTCGAAGTGCGGCTCGCGGGCGTTCGAGGGGTGATAGAGCTCGAAGCCGTCGAGGCCCGCGGCCATCAGCTCGGCAATGAAGGCGAGCTGCCCGGCCAGGTCCCCGCGGCGGATGCCGGCCGGATGGGCGACGAGGATCACGCCGCCGGCGCCGTGGACCGCGTCGCGGACCTCCTCGAAGCTCGCCCAGTCCCAGGGCTGGGCGAAGGCCTGCTCGGCCTCGGTGGCCACGGCGGACATTTCCCGCGTGGCCGTCTCGGAGTCGGGGAAGAAGCCGCGCTCGAAGAGGTAGCTCCGCGCAAACCACTTGTTGAGGACCGGCGCCGGGTGGCCGCGGTAGCGCGACGGAAGCGCCGCGCGCATCTCGGCCTCGCCGACGCCGAAGCGCCGCTCAATTATTGGGATGAAGCGCGCGAAGTTGATTTCGTACTGCCGGAACTGCTTCCGGCAGAGCTCATTCAGCCGCCGGTCGGCCGGATCGAACCCGAAGGCCACGAAGTGGTACTCGCCGTCCTTCCAGTCGGCGTCGAACTCGACCCCGTCGATGAACCGCAGCCCCAGCGCCTCGGCCCGCGCGCGGCAGCGCGAGAGCCCGTCGAGGCAGTTATGGTCGGTGAGCGCGAGCGTCGCGACCCCGGCCGCCGCCGCGGCCTCGGCGATCTCCTCCGGCGTGGCCCAGCCGTCGACGGAGCAGAGGGAGTGGCAGTGCAGCTCGGCGGTCATGGGAGGTCTACGGAGCCAAGAAGATCCGGAAAGCGAGATACCCAGCAAGGGCGGACAGGAGCACCACGATGAGGATGCGCAGAAAGACTCCAAGTGCCTTCGGAGGCCTTGGCTGGCTTCGCACGTGGGCTGCCACTGCCTGGCTATATTCCTCGGCCGAACAACCCCGCGCGACAGTCCGGCCTTCGTAATCATCAGCCAGGTGGCTCACGAGGTCGTCCATGTTTGCCCATGTTCCGAGAGGTTCACCGCCGGTGTCTCCATGGTCGGTCTTGACGATGTGCCCATCGACGGTATCGAGCGCGTACGGGCAGGCATCGTCATCATCGCCTAGATAGACCCAACGGTGGTCCCACGGCGGAGCGGAGGCATCTCCCCGGCGATACTCGAGAGTCCGAGCGATAATTGCATCCGCATCGTCCCACAAACTCCATTCCGTCGAACCCAGGTCGTCGAGAAAGGGGAACCTCTGCATTGCGTTCTTGTACGCCTCGGGCAAACCTACGCCGAGGGAGGACGCTACCCTCTCAAGTTCATTCAGCTGCATAGCTCAGCCTCGAGGCATGTGACACGAGCCCTCAAGCCAACACTACGTCACTGCCCGGCTTCATCCTGAACCCCGCCGGCAGTTTGGCGGCCAGCTCCGCGGCGTCGAGGGCGTAGAGCGGGCTCACCTCGATCCGCCCGTCGACGGTCCCGTCGGCGCGGCGCGGGACCTCGCCGCCGGCCGCCTCGATCCAGCGGGCCCACTCGTCGGCGAGCATCTTCCGGCAGCTCTCCGCCGAGTCCTCGCCGGTGGCGTTCTTGATGGGGGCGAACTCCTCCTCGCGCCTGGTCTCGACCACCAGGCCTTTCCTCGCGAGCGGCAGCGCGTCGAAGATGAAGCACTCGAACTTGATGCCGTTCTTGCCGTCGGGCTTGGCGGTTTTCCCCTCCGCGTCGGCGCAGGGCACGGCCTTCTCGGCTCGGTGGTAGGGCAGGCCGCCGCCGCGCTTGGCCTCGCCGGCCAGGCGCGCGAGGAACGGCACCGAGAAGACGTGGATGGCGATGGAGCCGGCCCAGTAGAGCAGCTCGCCCTTGGCGTCGCGCGCATGGGCCAGCTCATCGGGCAGGTCGGAGTACTCGATGACCTCGATCCGCCCGCCGCGGGTCACGGCCACCCCGACCTTCTCGAGCGGGCCGCACTTCTTTAGGACCTTGATGCTCATCTCCGAGCTGGCGGCGATGTGCCGGCCGATGAAGACCGGGTCGACCGCGCGCACCAGCGGGTTGTCCACCTGGAAGTAGGAGATGGTGTCCACGCCCTGCGCCGCGAGCTTGTCGAGCAGCCCGGCGTCGCTCAAGGCCTGGATGGTCCCGCCGTGGCCGTTGGGGCTCATGGCCAGCCGGTCGGCCGCCTCGAGGATGAGCTGCCCGGCTCGGTCGGAGGCCGGCAGCATGCCCTGCTGGAAGATGTGCACGGCCGCCGGGTCGACGCCGAAGAAGCGCTCCCGGACGAGGTAGTCGCGGGTGACCTCGAAGTTGGCGTCGCTGGTCATCACCAGCCAGGGGATGGTCCGCCCGCAGCGGCGCGAGACGGCCAGGATCTTCTCGGCGTGATGGCGGAAGAGCGTCCGGCCGGTGACCGGCCCAAAGACGTAGCAACCCTTGGGTCCGTCGTAGCCGAGCCGCGTGCCCTGGCCGCCGGCCACGGTCAGCGCCGCGACCCGCCCGGCGCGGATGGCGTCCTCGCCGGCCTCGCGGAAGCGCTCCTCGGCGCGGCGCTCGTCCTCGGAGGCCGGCAGCCGGTCGACGGGCGAGGGTTCGAGCTTCCCGGCGGGGGCCTTGGCCGCGGCAGCGCCGGAACCCGAGACATGCTCGGCGATCAGGCGCTTGACCAGGTCGTAGTCGATCCCGGCGAGCTGCGCAGCCAGCCGCTGCCGCCCGGCGAGGTCGAGCTTGTCCCAGAAGCGGAGCGTCGAGCCCTGGCCGGCCTTGAGCGCGCGCCGGACGCCGGCAGCCTCGTCCGGCGAGAGCCCGGAGAGGTCCGGGGCTCCGCCGGCGGGCGCTGAAGCCTTCGCTTTCCTGGCGGCCATGGCCGGCCTACGACTCGATGGCCCGGTCGGTCTCCCCGGCCTTCCGGAAGTCGACCATCTTCTTCACGGCCACATCGACGCTGTCGGTAACGGTGAAGAGGTCCAGGTCCTCCGGGGAGATGCAACCGCTCTTGAGCATCGTGCCGCGCAGCCACTTGGCCAGCCCGCCCCAGTAGCTCCTGCCCATCAGCACCACCGGGAAGGGCTTGATGCGCTGGGTCTGGATCAGGGTCAGGCTCTCGAAGAGCTCATCCATAGTGCCGTAGCCGCCGGGCATGATCACGAACCCGCTGGCGTACTTGACGAACATGACCTTGCGGCAGAAGAAGTAGCGGAAGTGCATCTGCAGCTGGGCGTAGGGATTGGGCTGCTGCTCGAAGGGCAGGGCGATGTTCAGGCCCACCGAGAGCCCGCCGGCCTCCTTGGCGCCCTTGTTGGCGGCCTCCATCAGGCCCGGCCCGCCGCCGGTCACCACGGTGAACCCCTCGGAGGCCAGGCCCCTGGCCAGCCTCACGGTCAGCTTGTAGGCCGGGTCGCTGGGCTTGGTCCGGGCCGAGCCGAACACGGCGATGGCCGGCTCGATGTGGGCCAGGTCCTGGAAGCCCTCCACGAACTCGGCCATGATCCGGAAGACGCGCCAGGTATCCTCCTGGGTGAAGTCCTTCTTGAGCATGTCGGCTGGCAAGGTAGGCCTCCTCCTGCGGTGCAGCCCCGGGGTGTCCGGGCCGGCCGGCGGCCGGCCTGCAGGAGGAGTTTATGGGCGTCGGGCGCGGCTGTCAACGTGGGACAGGGACGAACCGGCGGCTGCCGCCTACTTGCCGTACATCGGCAGGTAGCGGTAGTAGACCTCCAGGGTCAGCGCCCCCAGCGCGGTGGAGAAGACCCGCCCGCCGGTGGGGATGTAGCCGCCGCCGACCGGGTCCCAGGAGCCGTCCTTGTCGTCGGCCGATCCGTCCATCGGGCCGCCCTTGCACTGGTTGGGCAGCAGCGCCGTCTGCATCTTCTTGTTCCACTTGTTCCAGTAGTCGCCGCCGGCCTGGAAGGTGCAGAGCGTCGCGTAGTACCAGTAGTACAGGTTGACGCCGGCCCCCTTGTCGCCCCAGACGGGCAGGTTCTTCTCCTGGGTGATCAGCTTGGCAGTGGCCACCACGAACGGGTCGTCGGACGGGGCGTTCATGAACTGGCGCATGAGCATGCCGGCCGAGGCCATGGCCAGGTTGGAGTTGGTCCCGGGCTTGGTCGTGGCCATCTGACCGGCGTAGTTGCAGAAGCCGTTGTCCTTGCTGGAGGCCGCGTCCAGCCAGCGCATGCAGCCCTGGAAGCCGGCGCCGTCGACCTTGAGACCGGCGATCTTGGCGCTCTTCAGGGCCATCAGGTTCCAGCCGGTCACCGAGGTGTCGTTGCGGCCGGCAGCGCCCTTCTTGTGGCCGTAGTCCCAGGCCTCGTAGGGCCCCTGGGCCGCGAGGATGTAGTCGACCGCCTCCTGGGCGGCCTTGCCGACCCGCGGGTCCTTGGTCATGCCGAAGGCCTCGGCCAGCGCCAGCGTGCCCATGCCCTGCTCGTACATGCCGCTGGAGTAGAACTGCCCGGGCGCTTGCTTGATCCAGTTCTTGGTCTTCATGGTCTCTTCGCGCTGGTTGACCAGCCAGTTCTCGGCGCGGCGGACGTTGTCCTGGAACTTGCCGGGGGTCTTGGAGGTGTAGCCGGCGCCCAGGAAGGCCAGCATGGCCAGGCCGGTCATGCCCACCGGGCCCATGCCCTTGTCCCACTTGGTCGGATCCCAGTGACCGTCGGGCTCCTGGTGGCGGGCCAGCCAGCGCAGGGCGGCCTCCACCGCGCTCTCGGTGGCCTCAGAGCCGCCGAAGCGCCCCACGGCCTTCTTGCGCCCGCCGGCGTCGCGGTAGCCGAAGCAGCCGGCCATCCCGCCGCCGCCCACGCCGATCGACCCGACCGTCCCGGTGCTGCCCAGCGGAATGTCGGAGATGGCGTCCTCCTGGCCGCGGGAGCGGGAGTCCAGGGCGCTGTTGTCGGTCTGGAAGGTCTCGGCCTCGTCCATGGGCTGGTGGGTGACGACCACCTGGTCGACCGTGGCCTCGGCGGTGACCTCCGTGGGCTTCTGGAAGATGTCGCGCTTCTTGGTGGGGTCGTACTCGGGCGGCTTCTGCTTGGTCACCTCGCTCTGGATGATCACCTCGTCCGGGCCCCGCTGCGGGGCGGTCGCAGTGGCCAGCAGGGCGATGAGCAGGAAGATCACGGCGTGAGTGGCCGCCGACACCACCCACCAGGGCAGGGCGCCGATCCGCCGGGCGAACCGGTCCATGGCCCCCGCCTCGTACTCCGGCGGCAGCCCGTCCTCCGGCTGCAGGGTCTCCTCGGGTATGGAGCCCTTGACTTCCTCGATCGCCGAACGCAGGTCAGTGGAGGTGGCCATGGGCGTCTCCTTAGCTTTCTCCCGGCAGCCCCCGGGGCGCCGCGGAACCAGCCATATGAACGCAAACGGAACGCCATGGTTCACCGGAAAACCGCGGCCGAACGCACTGGCAAGGCCCGGAACGGCGCCGCTTGCGCCGCTCAGCTCAGGTCGGCCCAGCCCCCCGGTCCGCCAGTTCGGCGAAGAGCTGGGCGTGCCTGGTCGGGGCCGAAGCGTGCGAAGCGGCGCCACCTCCTCCGCGCCACGTCATCCTGACGTCCTCCTCGCCGGGACTGTCGCCCCATGCCCGCCGGGCTATAATCGCTCCGGCGGGCGGAGGAGGGAGCTGGCATGAGTTTCAGGCATCTGCAGAAGAAGGGTCTCAGCGACTACCTGGTCGACGGCAGTCTCACGGACGATTGCATGTCCATCCACATCTCGGAGGCCCCGGCGGGCAAGAGCTCGCACGAGCCCCACGTCCACGCCGGCGTGGAGGCCTACTACGTGTTCCAGGGCGAGCTGACCATCTCCCTGGGCGCGGAGACGCTCCGGCTCGTCGCGAACCAGGCGGCATCCATCGACTCCGGCCAGCCGCACAAGGTCACCAACACCGGCAGCGCGGCCAACCGGTACATGGTCATCATCGCCAGGGCGCCGGCCAAGCCTGGGTCCGCCGCAAGCGGCGTCTAGCCCTTCAGCTCAGCAGCACCCCCCGGTCCAGACGCCCGGCGAAGAGCGCCTCGTGGCGCGCCGGGACGTCGAGTATCCGGCCGCGGCCGACGGTGAACTCGAGGAGCTTCTCCGGGTCGTTGAGGTCCGGCTGGGAGGAGTTGACGTGGCGCATGAGCGGCCCGGAGGTCATGCGCTCCAGGCAGTGGTCGGCCTTGCCGCAGTAGTGCATGCCCCCTCCGCCGAACTCGGCCAGGATCCGCTCGTCGCAGGGCCGGACGAACTCATCGTAGACCTCCGGCGACAGGTTGACGAGCGAATCCCCGCGCAGCATGATCTGCCCGGGGATCAGCCGCCCCCAGTGCGCCGAGTCGCGCGCGCTCCGCGGCGGCACGAGCGCGAACCAGCGCTTCATGAAACGGATGTAAGTCCGCGTAATGAGTTCCAGCACCGCGCGGACCTCCTCTGGCCGGTCGTAGAAGCCAAGCAGCAGGTGCTCGCCCAGGAGCAGCTCGGCGATGTCCACCGGGCCCTGGAGGTCCGGGTGGTAGATCCAGACGACCTCGGCCAGCTTCGGATAGGGAGCCAACGCCGCCTTGAAGAACTCGGCGGTCGCGAAGACGCGCTTGCCCCAGCCCGAGTCCAGGTCCGGCTCGCCGGCAGAGAGCAACGCCCCGATCGGGTCGGCACCGGCCAGCGCCCGCGTCGTCGGCAGGGTGTCGAGCTCCTCCGGCATCCAGAAGAGCTCGGCGCCGAAGAGCGACGAGAGGATCCCTGTGCCATAGTTGCAGCGGATGTTCGGCACGCGCTGGTTCCGGGCGTGGAGAACGCCGGCTTCGTCGCCGAGCTGATGGAGCAGCATCAACCGCTCGTCGCGAAGCGCGTCGTTGAGCCGGATCTTCGGCCAGGCCGCCGCCGGCCGGCCGCCGAGCGGGCTCGCGGCGGAACGGAAACCGCCCGGGCAGCGCTCCAGCGCCAGGAAGCGCCGCCAGCGCGCGAGCTTCTCGCGCTCCCAGTCGAGGTCGCAGGCGGCCTCCAGGGTCTCGAGCAGGCGCCGCACCTCCGCCTCGTTCGCGGCGCGAAGAGTTGCGGTCCCGGCTTGGACGGTAGCTGCGGTGGCTGCGGCCGGCATGCTTGGCTCCTTCCTGTGGTTCCGACTGGAGAGTACGACCATCTATGCCCACAGTATACCCCGGAGTGTCTATCGCAGGCTATTGACGAAACGGCCATCGTTATGGATAATATGGTCATGACTCCAGGCGTAGGTGGACTTGACTCACGCCAAACCACCAAGCTCGCCAAGAACAACACGCGATGGGGCTTGGCCGAGGATGCACACACCTGTGCTCATCTCTGGCCAGGTAACCGTAGCCGTTCTTGGCGGCCTAGCGGCTTGGCGTGAGAGAGCCACACTGAGGGTCCAACATGCCGAACTCCTACTTCGACGGCCTGTCCTTCCGGTACCACATGGAGACGCCGGTCTGCACCGCCTGGTGCAAGAAGCGCTTCGAATACTTCGTCCTGGACTACTCCCACGGCGGCCGCGTATCCTTCTCCATGGACGACTCCCGGCCGGCCCTCTTTGAGGGGCCGATGGCCTGGTGGACGTGGCCGGGGCCGCACTTCTCCTTCGGAGCCCGCCCGGGCGAAAGCTGGCACCACCACTTCGTGTCCTTCGAGGGCCCGCGGGCCGAGCAGATGCTCCGGACCGGCCTGATCCCGGCGCGCGCCCAGCCCTGGGTCCGCCCGGCGCGGCCAGAGGAGTTCCGATCGAGGATGCTCGAGCTCTTCGCCTGCCTGGAGGCCCCCCGCCGGGAATCAGACCGGGCCGCCCACCTCCTGGAGGGCCTGCTGCTGGAACTGCACCGCCCGGCAGCGGCAGAGGGCGAGGCCGCCGGCTCGGCCGCCGAGGAGCTGGCCGCAGCCATGCGCCGCTCGCCAGGTGACGCTCCCGATCCCGTACGCTGGGCCGAGAGGGCCGGGCTCTCGATGGTGCACTTCCGGCGCAGCTTCCGCCAGCGGTTCGGAATGCCCCCGGGTCAGTTCCTGCAGGCCCTGCGCCTGGAGCGCGCCGCCGAGGCGCTCCGCTCCGGAGGCGAGCCGGTCAAGCGGATCGCCGACTCGGTGGGCATCCCTGACGTGCTCTATTTCACCCGGCTCTTCAGCCGGAGATTCAGGATGGGGCCGGCGGCATATCGACAACATCACCGAGAGCTGCTATAACACCATTGCAACAGCATGAATATCCATTTTCCAAGGTTTTTCATTTGCGCATGATTTTCATGGAAATTCCAAGCTGGAAGATATCCAAGCGGTGTATACTGAACACCGGAGGAACAGATGACACAGCACAGTAACAGCAATGGCGCACTCAACACTGGCCGCGACTCGTCTGATCTGCTCTCGACGCTGCGCGCCCAGATCGTCTCCGGGAAGCTGGCCGCCGGAAGCTTCCTGCCGACGGTCCGGAACCTGAGCGGCAAGCAGGGCGTGGCCCACGGAACCGCCTGGCGCGCACTCAAGGCGCTGGAGTCCGAGGGTCTGGTCGAGGCCCGGCCGCGGCGCGGCTACCGGGTGCTGCCGGCCGACGCCCGCCGGGCCGACGGCGGCACGCTCGCCTACGTCATGGACCAGCGCAACGTCTCGGCCGGCAGCTGGGAACTGCTCTACCGCCGGCTGCTCGCGGAGATGGAGCGCTCGGCGGCGGGGCAGGGCGCCCGGGTGCTCAAGCTGATCATGAACCCCGGAGAAGAGGGGCTGATCGCGGGGCAACTGGCCACCGCCGGCCTGTCCGGCCTGGTGCTCGACGGCCTGAGCACCCCGCTGCTGGCCTGGGCCGCGGGGTCCGGCGTGCCTACCGTGGTGGTCGACGACTGGGCCCCGGACCTCGCCTGCGACTCGGTGGTCCAGGACGGTTTCGCCGGAGGGGAACTGGCTGCCCGCCACCTCCTGGATCAGGGCTGCCGGCGGATCGCCTGGCTCGGCCACGTCGACAACCCGCACGGCCGCTGCCGCTACGGCGGCGCCAGCGCCGCGCTGGCCGCCGCGGGAAGACGTTTCTCGCACGAGGAAAACTGCCCGATCTCCGAGGAGGCCTTCGCCCCGGCCGCCGCGCGGCTCCTCGCCGGTCCGGAGCCGGCCGACGGGGTGATCGCCTTCTGGCGCCAGGCGTACGGCCCCCTGGTCCGCGCCGCCCGCGCGGCCGGCCTGGAACTCGGCCGCGGCCTCCAGGCGGTCTGCTGGTGCCCGGAGGAGATGCTGGACGACAGCTACGCCGCCAGGTTCGAGGGCGCTCCAGTGCCGCCGACCGTGACCTGGCGCATCCGGGAGATGGCCGACCTGGCCCTGGCACTCCTGGCCGAGCGCCGGCGCAACCGCGCCCTGCCGCCGGCGAGCACACGCCTTTCCGTACGTCTCGCGATCTCAGGAGGAGCTTAGAAATGACCCCGCTGCGCACCATGATGTTCGGCCTCGGACTGCTGGCCGCGTCCATCCTGCCCGTTCAGGCTGGTGAACCGGCCGCGGACCTGGCCACCCAGGCGGTCAAGGCCTCCGGCCACGAGCAGGGCCTGGCCCTGGTCCTCGGCGAGACCGACGGCGCCCTGACCGCGGCACTGGCCAAGGGCAGCCGCCTCTACGTGCAGGGTTGCACCTGGGAGGCCGGCTCCGTTGCCGCCGCCCGGGGGGCCCTGATCGCCGCGGGCGTTGCCGACCGCGCCTCGATCGTCTGGGTCGAGGGCGATGGCCTGCCCTACGCTGACAACCTGGTCAACCTGATCGTCGCCGGCCCCGGTGCCGGCCGCGGGGTCACCGCCGCCGAGATCCTCCGGGTCCTCGCGCCCGGCGGCCTGGCCATGGTCCGCGCCGACCTGGAGGCCGGCGCCAAGGCCGCCGGGGCCAGAGACGTCAAGGCCGCGGCCGTTCCCGGCTGGGTCCAGTTCGGCAAGAACGTCGACCCGGCCTTCGACGTCTGGACCCACAATAACGGCGGGGCGGACCAGAGCTTCGTCAACAGCGACAAGGCCGCCGGCCCCTGGACCGAACTGCGCTGGATCGGCGAGCCGCGCTGGGGCGCCCTGCGCATGATCTATCACGGCCGGGTGTCCTCCGGCGGGCGGATGTACTACGACGAGTACCGCACGGCGCCGGGCGGCGGGACCGACGTCTGGCTGGTGGGCCGCGACGCCTGGAACGGCACCGAGCTCTGGCGGCTGGTCATCGGCCCGCCGCCTAAGTACGGCAGCGTGGGCAACACCATAACCTGCGACGAGACCCGGGTCTTCTGCGTGGAGAACAACGCGGTCCTCACCGCCCGCGACGGGAAAACCGGCAAGAAGCTCCTGGAGTACTCCCCGGGCTTCGTCCCGACGGTGGCGGCGACCGCCGGCCCGGCATTGCTGGTCTGCAACCTGGGTATCAGCCCGCCGGTGGCCAACAAGGTGGCGGCGCTCGACAAGGACTCCGGCAAGGTCCTCTGGTCGCGCCCCGGGGTCTGCCAGCCGGCGGCCGAGAACGGCACGGCCTTCGTCCTGGGTGCCTCCGAACTCGAGGGCGTGGACCTGGCCAGCGGGGCCTCGCGCTGGAAGGTCAAGACCGAGGTCGCCCCGGGCAGCGCCCGGCTCTTCTGCAAGGGTGGCGTGGTCTACGCGACCTACTCCCAGCCCTGGAAGCCGGTCGGGCTGCTCGTGGCCCACGACGCCAAGACCGGCGCGCTGCTCTGGAAGCAGGAGTCGCCCCGGATCAGCTACGGCATCTACCCCTACGCCGAGGAACTCTGGATGATGCAGGGCGAGGAGAAATCCACCCGGAGCCTCCAGGTCCTCGACCCACGCACCGGCACCAAGAAGCGCGACCTGGCCATCAAGACGGCGGTCAACAGCCACTGCTTCCCCGGCAAGGGCGCCGGCGACTATCTGATCTTCAGCAACGCCTGGACACTGAATCTCAAAACGGGTGATGCCAGCAACCAGAACACGGTCCGCTCGCCCTGCGACATCGGCCAGATGCCCGCCAACGGGCTGACGTACTTCCTGCCGCAGCACTGCTCCTGCGGTGTGACCCTGCGCGGCCTGGTGGCCATGTCCCGGGCCGGGGCCCGGAAGTTCCCGGCCGAGGGAGGGGACGGAGCGCCGCAGCTCTTCACCTCCGGCGCGGCCCCGGCCGCGGCCGCTGAGGGCCCCGAGGACTGGCCCTTCTACCGCAAGGACGCGGCCCGCTCCAACTTGGCGACGACCAAGCTCCCGACCGAGCTCAAGCCGCTCTGGACCGAGAAGGTCGGGGCGTCGCGGCTGACCCAGGCGGTCGCCGCCTACGGCGTGCTCTGCGTTGCCGAGCCGAAGACCCACCGGGTCTTCGGCCGCGACGCGGCCAGCGGCAAGGAGCTCTGGAGCTTCGCCGCCGACGGACGCACCGATTGGGCGCCGGCGCTGACCAGGGGGCTCTGCATCTTCAGCACCGGGGCGGGCTCGGTCTACGCGCTCGACGCCCGGACCGGCAAGGAGGTCTGGCGCCTGCGTGCCGCCCCGGCCCAGAAGTTCATCGGCGAGGAGGGCCAGTTCGCCTCGCCCTGGCCGGTGGTCGGCGGCGTCCTGCCCCAGAACGGCGAGATCTTCTTCTCCTGCGGCCGTTCGGCCGGCTCCGACGGCGGCATGTGGCTCCTTGCGGCCGACGCGGCCACCGGCAAGGTCCGCTGGCGCGCCAAGGCCGGTTCGAGCGGCGACCTGGTCCTGAGCAACGGCAAGGAACTGATGATGACCAGGGTCTACTACAACATGGCCAACGGCGCCCGGGTCGGCGGCGGCAAGGAACCCCCGGGGCTGCTCCGCACGACGCCCTACCTGACCTACCTCTCGGTGATGGACTACATGGCCACGGTGGAGCCGCTCCTGTCCCACCAGAAGCACGAGGAGCTGACCGACGGGCGGATCACCGGCGAGGCCCTGGCCTTCAGCGAGAAGCTCGGCGTGGCCGCCTGGCGCTACCGCTTCGGCGTGCCCAAGGAGATGATGAAGAAGGAGAAGGCCGACCAGCGCTTCATCTACGCGCGAGCCGACGGCAAGAACCTCTGGCTGCTCGACGAGGGCATCAAGCAGCAGATGGTCGGCGCCGTCCTGGCCGGCGAGACCGCCTACCTGGCCGGCGTGCCGGCTTCGCTCGATCCCAAGGAGAAGGGCGAGCTCTGGGTGCTCTCCGGCACCGACGGCAAGAAACTGCAGACGCTGACTCTGGACGTCAAGCCGGTCTACGACGGCCTGTCCGCCGCCGGCGGGAAGCTGTATCTCGCCGCCGAGGACGGCACCCTGACCTGCTTCGGGGCCAAGTGAGGCCCGGTTCTCCCCGGAGAATGCCCATGACCGCCGGAACCCGCGCCACCCTCGCCGCCCTGACCTTCGCGGTTCTGTCCGCCGGCCTGGCGCCCCGCCCGGCCATGGCCGGACAGGCCCCAGCCGGCGAGCCCTTCGACTCCGCTCAGGGCAAGCTGGCCGCCCAGGCCGTCAAGGCCTCCGGCTTCGAGCAGGGCATGTGCCTGGTGGTCGGCGAGACCGACGGCGCGCTCACCGCGGCGCTCGCCAAGGCCAGCCGGATGTACGTGCAGGGCTGCACCTGGGACGCCGGGGTCGTCCAGAAGGCCCGGCAGGCCCTGGTGACCGCGGGGGTCGCCGAACGCGCCTCGATCGTCTGGATCGAGGGCGAGGGGCTGCCCTACGTCGACAGCCTGGTCAACGTGGTGGTGGCCGGTCCCGGCGCCGGCAGAGGGCTGACCGCCGCGGAGATCCTGAGGGCCCTCGCGCCCGGCGGGCTGGCGCTGGTCGGCGCGGAGTTCGAGGCCGGCGCCAAGGCCGCCGGCGCCAAGGACGTCAAGGCCGCCGAGCGCCAGGGCTGGATCCAGTTCGGCAAGGCCGTCGATCCCGCTTTCGACGGCTGGACCCACAACCTCGGCGGAGCGGACCTGACTTCCGTCAACAACGACCGGGCCGCCGGCCCCTGGGCGGAAATCCGCTGGCTCGGCGATCCGCGCTGGGGCTCGCTCTACATGACCTACTCCGGCCGGGTCACCGCCGGGGGCAGGTTCTACTACGCCGAGAACCGCACCGGCAGCAGCTGGTGGGTGGCCCGCGACGCCTGGAACGGCTTCGAGCTCTGGCGCGTCCCGCTCGTCGGCTCGGCGGCCGTGCCGCCGAAGGGCCCCGGCGGGACCCTGGCCTGCGACGACCGCCAGGTCTACGCGGTGGACAGCAAGGTGCTCATAGCCCGGGACGGCCGCACCGGGGCAAAGGTCAAGGACTACGCGCCGGGCTTCGTGCCGGCGGCTGTATCCTCGGCCGGCGCCTTCCTGCTGGTCAGCAACATCCAGACCAATGTCCGGACCGCGGGCCAGGCGGCCGCCCTGGACAAGGAGTCCGGCAAGGTGCTCTGGACCCGCCCGACTGGCGCGCATCCTCCGGCCGAGGGCGGCGTGGCCTTCGTGGCGACGGCGTCGGAGCTGGAGGCCGTCGACATCGCCACCGGCGCCAGCCTCTGGAAGGCCGCCGTGCCCAAGGCCGTCGGCAGCCTCTGGGCCTTCTGCAAGGACGGCGTCGTCTACGTGCAGCACAAGCCTGAGCAGATCGCGGCCTTCGACGCCAGGAAGGGCGCGCTGCTCTGGAAGCGGGAGAAGCCCGCCTGCCACTACGGCGCCTTCCCTTACCCGGGCGAACTCTGGCTGGTCGACCTGGCCAAGAAGGGCCAGAACAACGTGCTGGTCCTGGACCCGCGCACCGGCGAGAAGAAGCGCGAACTGCCGGCCAGCCTCGGCGCCTGCTTCCCCCTGACGGGCTGCGCCAACTACCTGCTCTACCTCCACTCCTACTATCTTGATCTCAAGTCCGGGGCGGAGGTCAAGCAGGGGACGCTCCGCTCGCCCTGCTGCCTGGGGCACGTGCCGGCCAACGGGCTCACCTACTTCCTGCCGCACCACTGCGACTGCAGCACCTCGCTACGCGGCTTCGCCGCCATGGCTCCGGCCGGAAGCCGGAAGTGGTTCTCCGACGCCGGCAAGGACGGCAGCTCTCCCCTGTTCGCTGCGGGGCCGGCCCCCGCAGCCGGCGCAGAGAAGCCGGACGACTGGCCGATGTACCGGAGGGATCCGCGCCGCTCCAACGCCGCGACGACCAGGTTGCCCGACCAGCTCAGGCCGCTCTGGAGCGAGAAGCTAGGCGGCTCGCGGCTGACCCAGGCGGTAGCCGCCTACGGAGTGGTCTGCACCGCCGAGCCCCGGACCCACCGGGTCTTCGCCCGGGACGCGGACACCGGCCAGGAACGCTGGTCGTTCGCCGCCGACGGGCGCGTCGAGTATTCGCCGATCCTGCACAAGGGCCTGTGCCTCTTCAGCACGGGGGCAGGCTCGGTCTACGCCCTCGACGCGGCCACCGGCCGGGAGGTCTGGCGGCTGCGCGCGGCCCCCGCCGAGAAGTACATCGCCGAGGAGGGCCAGTTCGCCTCGGCCTGGCCGGTGATCGGCGGGCTTCTGCCCATGAACGGGGAGGTCTTCTTCACCTGCGGGCGCTCGGTCAACGTGGACGGCGGCATCTGGCTTTTCGCTGTCGACGCGGCCACCGGCAAGGTCCTCTGGCGCGTCAAAGGCGGGTCGACCAGCGGCGACTTCTTCCTCAGCGACGGCAAGGATCTGGTCTTCAACGGCAACCGCTACGCGCTCGCCAGCGGCAAGCAACTGGGCGCCAACACCGCCAAGGGCCTGCTCAAGACCAACACCTACCTGCGGCAGGTGGCCATCGCCGACTACATGGCCTGCGTCGAGCCCGCCCTGGCCCACCAGAAGCACATCGAGCTGACCGATGGCTCGGTCCACGGCGAGAACCTGGCCTTCAACGAGAACCTCGGCGTGGCCGCCTGGAACTACCGCACCGGCTTCCACGTGCCCGCCGGGATGATGAAGAAAGACAAGACCGACAAGCCCTTCATCTACGCGGCGAGCGACGGCAAGAACCGCTGGCTGCTCGACGAGGACATCACACAACAGATGGTCGGCGTGGTCCTGGCTGGCGAGACCGCCTACCTGGCCGGAGTGCCCTTCTCACAGGACCCCAAGGACAAGGGCGAGCTCTGGGTGCTCTCCGGCACCGACGGCAAGAAACTGCAGACGCTGACGCTGGACGTCAAGCCGGTCTACGACGGCCTGTCCGCCGCCGGCGGGAAGCTGTATCTCGCCGCCGAGGATGGCACCCTGACCTGCTTCGGGGCCAAGTGACGGAGACGAGGAGAACCCATGCGCAATGAAATCCGCGCGGCACTGACCACCCTGATCCTGGCTGCCCTCTGCCTCGGCTCTGCCGGCGCCGCCACGGCCGGAGAGTCTGCCGCGGACCTGGCGGCTGCGGCCGTCAAGGCCTCCGGCCACGAGCAGGGCCTCTGCCTGGTCCTCGGTGAGACCGACGGGGCGCTGACCGCGGCACTGGCCAAGGCCAGCCGGCTGTACGTCCAGGGCTGCACCTGGGAGGCGGGCTCCGTCGCCGCGGCCCGGGGCGCCCTGGTCGCCGCCGGGGCGGCCAACAACGCGTCGCTCGTGGCGATCGAGGGCGAGGGGCTGCCCTACGCCGACAACCTCGTGAACGTGATCGTGGCCGGCCCCGGTGCCGGCCGCGGGGTCACCGCCGCCGAGATCCTCCGGGTCCTCGCGCCCGGAGGTCTGGCGCTGGTCCGCGCGGACCTGGAGGCCGGCGCCAAGGCGGCGGGGGCCAGGGACGTCAAGGCCTCCGCGCTCCCCGGCTGGGTCCAGTTCGGCAAGGCCGTCGACCCGGCCTTCGACGTGTGGACCCAGAACTCCGGCGGGGCGGATCAGAGCTCCGTCAACAACGACAAGGCCGCCGGCCCGTGGGCCGAGCTGCGCTGGGTTGGCGACCCGCGCTGGGGCGCGCTGTACTGCGTCTACCGCGGCCGGGTGACCGCCGGCGGCCGGATCTACTACAAGGAGAACCGCGCCGCAGCCGGGGGCGGCGTCGTTGTGTGGCTGGTGGCCCGCGACGCCTGGAACGGCACCGAGCTCTGGCGCATCCCGACCGGACCGCCGCCGAAGTACGGCAGTGTGGACAACACCCTGACCTGCGACGAGACCAGGGTCTACAGCGTGGAGGACAACAAGGCCCTGACCGCCCGCGACGGGAAGACCGGCAAGAAGCTCCTCGAGTACGCGCCGGGTTTCATGCCCACGGTGGCCACTTCGACCGGATCGGTCCTGCTGACCTGCGACCTGGGCGTCTCGCCGGCGGTGGCCCGCAAGGTCGCAGCCCTGGACAAGGACTCCGGCAAGATCCTGTGGAGCCGGCCGGGCATCGCCCACCCGGCGGCGGAGGGCGACGCCGCCTTCGTGCTCGGTGCGGGGGAGCTGGAGGCCGTGACCATCGCCACCGGGGCCAGCCAGTGGAAGGCCCCCGTGCCCAAGGTCAACGGCAGCCCCCGGGTCTTCTGCAAGGCCGGGGTGGTCTACGTCCAGCACAAGCCAACCTGGACGCCGCCCTCCTACCTGGGGGCCTTCGACGCCAGGAAGGGCGAGCAACTCTGGAAGAGGGACAACCCCAGCGGCGGCTTCGGCACGCTGGCCACCCCCGAAGGGGTCTGGCTGCTGGAGCACGGGAAGAACGCGGCGGTCCTGGACCCGCGCACCGGCGCAGAGACCCACAGCTACCCGGTCAAGGGCCTGGGCAAGTGTTTCCCGCCGACCGGCTGCGCCAACTTCCTGCTCTACTGCAGCTCCAGCTACCTCGACCTCAAGTCCGGGGCGGAGACCAACCAGACCACCGTCCGCTCGCCCTGCGCCCTGGGGCACGTGCCGGCCAACGGGCTGACCTACTTCCTGCCGCACCACTGCAGCTGCCACGTCACCCTGAGGGGCTTCCTGGCCATGGCCGCGCGCTCGAAGAGCAAGGCCTGGCTGCCGGAGGGCAAGGACGGCGCGCCGCAGCTCTTCACCAGCGGCCCCGCTCCGGCGGCGGCCGCCGAGGGCCCCGAGGACTGGCCGATGTTCCGGAAGGATCCGGCCCGCTCCAACTTCACGACTACCAAGCTGCCGACCGAACTCAAGCCGCTCTGGAGCGAGAAGGCCGGGGCCTCGCGCCTGACCCAGGCGGTCGTCGCCTACGGCCTGGTCTGCGCGGCCGAACCGCAGACCCACCGCGTCTTCGCCCGCGACGCGACCAGCGGCAAGGAGCTCTGGAGCTTCGTCGCCGATGGGCGCACCGAGTGGGCGCCGGCGCTGACCAAGGGCCTCTGCATTTTCAGCACCGGGGCGGGCTCGGTCTACGCGCTCGACGCCCGGACCGGCAAGGAGGTCTGGCGCCTGCGCGCCGCTCCGGTCGAGAAGTACATCGCCGAGGAAGGCCAGTTCGCCTCGGCCTGGCCGGTCGTCGGCGGCGTCATGCCCCAGAACGGCGAAATCTTCTTCTCCTGCGGGCGCTCGGCCGGCGTCGACGGCGGCATGTGGGTATTCGCGGCCGACGCGGCCACCGGCAAGGTCCGCTGGCGCACCAAGGGCGGCACCAGCGGCGACCTGTTCCTGAGCGACGGCAAGGAGCTGATGCTGACCAGGGTCCGCTACAGCATCGCCAACGGCGGCCGGGTCGGCGGCGGCAAGGAGCCCCCGGGACTGCTGCGCGCCACGCCCTATCTGACCTACGTCTCGGTGATGGACCTCATGGCCACCGTGGAGCCGCTGCTGGCCAGCAACAAGCACGAGGAGCTGACCGACGGCCGGATCACCGGCGAGGCCCTGGCCTTCAGCGACAAGCTCGGGGTGGCCGCCTGGCGCTATCGTTTCGGCGTGCCCAAGGAGATGATGAAGAAGGGGAAGGAGAACCACCGCTTCATCTACGCGGTCTCCGAAGGCAAGAACCGCTGGCTGCTCGACGAGGACATCAGGCAGCAGATGCTCGGCGTGGTCCTGGCCGGCGAGACCGCCTACCTGGCCGGCGTGCCCGCGTCGCTCGACCCCAAGGACAAGGGAGAGCTCTGGGTGCTCTCCGGCACCGACGGCAAGAAACTGCAGACACTCACGCTCGACTCGAAGCCGGTCTACGACGGCCTGTCCGCCGCCGGCGGGAGGCTCTACCTCGCCGCCGAGGACGGGACGCTGACCTGCTTCGGGGCGAAGTGACAGACCAGGAAAGGACGGACCGATGAAAGCAGCGATCCAGTGGGCAACTCTGTGCCTGATTCCAGCTCTGGCGACCGCCGGAGTCTCCGCCACGGCGGTCCGGGCCCCGGCCGGCGAGCAGACCGCCCCGGCCGGAGGGATCATCCTGGACGAGGGCAGCTGGTGGCGCTGCGCCCTGGCCTACAGGACCCCGGTCAAGCGCGTCGGCGACAAGCTGGAGGACTGCAAGCGCGAGTGGTTCGCGACGTCCTCCCCGCCGGTGCCATCCGGCTGGGAGGCGGCGGACTTCGACGACTCGTCCTGGGCGCGCTGGCGCCTGCCGCGCAAGCGCCCGGCGGAGCTCGACTGCGGCTTCTGGCAGTTCAGCGCCATGCCGCCCACCGTGAGCTGCCAGGTCCTGCGCGGGAAGTTCCGGGTCGATGACCTCGCGGCGGCCAGGGACCTGAAGCTGTCGCTGGCCTACCGCGGCGGCGTGGTCGTCTACCTCAACGGCAAGGAGATCGCCCGTGGTCACCTGCCCGCGGGCGCGCTGGCCCCCGACGCCCTGGCCGAGGACTATCCGCTGGAGGCCTTCGAGAAGCCCGAGGGAGGGCCCATCCGCACCAGCTTCAGCGAGCCCGAGAAGAACGCCGACCGCCTGGCCAAACGCATCCGCCGGCTGGACGAGGTGGGCGTGCCGGCCGCCGCGCTGCGCAAGGGTGTCAACGTCCTGGCGGTGGAGAGCGTCCGCGCGCCCTACGCCGGCACCGGCCTGGAGAAGGAGGACCACGTCAACTCGGGCTTCGGGGTCTGGAGCACGTGCGGCCTGGTCAGCCTCAGGCTCACCGCCGCGGCCGGGGCGACGCCCAACTTGGAGCGTCCCTCCGGCTTCCAGGTCTGGACCCTCGACCGCAATGACCGGGTGACCGGCAACCTCCCCAACCAGGACGCGGTCGCCGGCACGGAGTACGGCGACCCGGTCGAGGGCGTCCTGCCCATCACGCTGGTCGGCGCCCGCAACGGCTTCTTCTCCGGGCAGGTGGTGGCCAGCTCCACCGAGCCTATCAAGGGGCTCAAGGCCGAGGCCGGCGACCTCAAGGGGCCGGGGACCATCCCGGCATCCGCCGTGAGAGTCCGCTACGCGGTCATGGACGCGGTGACGGGAGGCTACCGGAGACAGTTGTCCATGGCCGACGGCCTCGTCGACCAGCCCCCCGCCGAGGTGCCCGTCGACAAGACCTCCAAGGCCGCGGCTCAGCAGATCCTGGTCACGGTGCGCGTCCCCAAGGACGCGGCGCCGGGGGCCTACGCCGGGATTCTGACCGTGTCGGCGACGGGAGTCCCGCCGGTCGCGGTGCCGGTGAAGCTGAGCGTGGCGGCCTGGACCGTCCCCGACCCGGCGAACTTCCGCACCTTCGTCTTCGCCTATCAGTCGCCGACCGCGGTGGCGCTTCAGTACAAGGTGCCGGAGTGGTCGGAGGAGCACTGGAAGTTCGAGGAGAAGAGCTTCGAGCTGCTCGGCCAGCTCGGCAACAAGGCCATCCACATCGCGGTGGTCGAGAAGACCCAGCTGGGCAACGACGAGGGCATGGTCTACTGGGTGCGCAAGGAGGATGGCACCTACGAGTACGACTTCACCGTCTTCGACCGCTACCTGAAGCTGGCCAAGAAGCACTGCGGACCGCTGGACTACGTGGTCTGCCACGTCTGGCACGCGGGCGGCTGGGCGGACCGCGGCGTCAAGCAGGAGAACAAGGTCACGGTCATCGACAAGAAGACCGGCGCTCGCGAGCACATGCAGGTGCCGGAGTTCTCCACCGAGGAGGCCAAGAAGTTCTGGAAGCCGGCCCTGGCGGCGATCCAGGAACGCCTAGCCAAGGAGGGCATGGCCAAGGCCATGGTCCTCGGGACGCTCAGCGACAGCACCGCGCCCAAGTCGGTCTTCCAGATGTTCGCCGAGATCGCCCCCGGCGTGCCCTGGCACCGCGGCTGCCACACCATGAACCCCCAGGACCAGCCCTACGAGGTCATGACCGGGGCCGGCGCGAAGGTCAGCCTGCACGAACACTGCTACGGCATGAGCCTGGCCGACCCGCGCAAACCGCTGCCGGCCGTCCACGCCCTGCGCGGCAACCCCGGCACGGCCTACTTCCGCGGCGACTTCGATTACCATTCGCCGGAGTGCTTCCGACTGTCAGCCGAGCGCGCGCTCTTCACCCGCAAGCAGGGCATCGGGCGCTTCGGCCTGGACTTCTGGAACGTTCTCGATGCGGGCAAGGGCCGGCTCGGCAAGCGGGACATCTACAACCGCTGGCCGCAGTCCAGCTGCGACCAGCGTCAGCCGACCACCTACCGGGTGGCCAGCCCCGGCCCTGACGGCGCCGTCCCCACGCTGCGCTTCGAGGCCATCCGCGAGGGGCTGGCCGAGGCCGAGGCCCTGATCGTCGTCTCCGAGGCGGCCGACAAGGGCTCCGAGCGCATCGGCAAGGAACTGACCGAGAAGATCCGCGCACTGATGCTCGACCGCCTCAACGCCTGCCGCAACTGGAACGAGTTCAGCCTGTCCCTGAAGATGCACACCGGGTGGCAGGACCTCAACCGCCGGCTCTTCTCCGCGGCCGCCGAGGTCGCCGAGAAGACCGGACAGAAATAGGGGAGGAAGTGCCTGGATGGTGCGCATCAGGATCGAAGTCTGCGCCTTCTCGCTGGACGCCTGCCTGGCCGCCGGGGCCGGCGGGGCCGACCGCATCGAGCTCTGCAGCGATCCGGTCCAGGGCGGGACCACGCCCAGCCACGGGCTGACCCGCGCGGCCCGGGAGCGCGTCGGGCTCGACATCTTCCCGATCATCCGGCCGCGGGCCGGCAACTACTGCTACTCGGACGACGAGTTCGCGGTGCTGCTGGCCGAGGTGGCCCACTTCCGGGAACTCGGCTGCAACGGCGTCTCCGTGGGCGTGCAGCGCCTCGACGGGACCATCGACGTGGAGCGGATGCGCCGGATCCGGGACGCGGCCGGGCCGCTGGGCTGCACCTGCAACCGGGCCTTCGACCTCACGCCCGATCCGCGCGAGGCCCTCGAGGATCTGATCCGCGCCGGCTTCGACCGGGTGCTGACCTCCGGGCAGGCCAGCTACGCACCCGAGGCCGCGGAACTCCTCGGCGAGCTGGTCCGGCAGGCCGGGGACCGGATCATCGTCATGCCCGGCTCGGGGGTCCGGCCCGAGAACCTGCCCATGCTCATCGCCAGAACCGGCGCGCGGGAGTACCACACCGCCGCCCGGCGCTACGTGCCCAACGCCATGACCTTCCAGAACCCGCGGCTCCTGGACCTCGGCCAGGAGCTGCACGCCGACCAGGGCATCATCCGGGAAATGCGCCGGATCTGCGACCGGGCGTCAGGGGGGTAACGAACGGCCGGGGGCCGGCGCTCGGCAGCGCCTTCCGGCGGCTACTGCGCCGCGCCCGGAGCTGAGGCGGGCTTCTTCCGGCCGGCCTGCCACTTCCGGTATTCCTCGGACTTGACGAAGTCGGCGTAGTCCGGCACCTGGGCGAGGTCGTTGAGCTCCACGCCCATGTCGTTCTCCAGGTAGGACAATGACTTGGCGACGGCCGCGTAGTCCTTCTGGGCCAGGCAGACCGCGATCATGGTGAAGTGCGCCTGGATCATCTTGGGCTCGGCGTCGAGCGCCTTCTGGACGCACTCCCGGGCCTTGTCCAACTGCTTCTGGGCGAGCTGAACCGCGCCGCGGAAGACGTGCAGGTAGGAATCCCCGCCGACCAGCTTGTCCACGCGGTCGACGGCCGCGATGGTCTCGGCGTACTTCTTGCGCAGGAAGAGCGCGTCCATGCTCATGATGTCCAGGCAGGGATCGCCGGGCAGGGCGACGCGCATGGCCTCCAAAGCCGCCAGGTGTTCCTCCTCGCCGACGTTGGCGGCGATGCCCACCCGGGTGATGAGGACGTTCTTGTCGGTCTGCAGCGAGGCGGGCAGGGTCTTGAGGGTCGCCAGAGCCTCGGCGTGCTTGCCCGCCCGGTTCTGGGCCTGGACGGCCTGGATCTTCGGCAGGTTCCGGACGAAGTCGCTCTGCTGGCCGGTGAGCTTGGCGATGAGCCCCTTGTTCTGCTCGGCCACGGCCGGGAGCAGGGCGCGGCGCATGGTCTCGCTCATCCGCTCGGCCGACAGGTACACGTAGAAGTCCGGCACGCGCGGGGCGCCGCCGGGCTGAGGGGCGAGGATCAGCTCGTGGTAGTTGAGCCCGCCCTCGGAGTTCTGCAGCAGGCGGAACAGCGCGCGCGGCTGCCCGCCAACCGTGCGCAGGCGCAGGAACTTGTAGCTGCCGCCGGAGCGGATGCTCTGGGCGACCACCAGGGAGCCGAGACTGAAGTCCTTCAGGCCGGCGTTGATCCCGGACATGGTCTGCGGCGACACGTCCAGCCCATCCAGCGCCAGGGCCAGCATGGCGCCGCGGTCGAAGGCCTTGTCGAGGATGGAAGGATCCCCGGCGTTGATGGTCTCCTCGACCTTCCTGGCGAACTCCAGGCAGGCCTTCTCGGCGGCCGGGTCGGGCTTCCCGCCCTGCGCCTCGCCGGCCCGGAGGGCGCCGCCGGCGGCGAGGGACAATGTGAAGGTCATCAGAGCAACGAGTCTTCCGAAGTCGCGCATGGGTTGTCCTCCCGCCCGGCGGCCCGCCACGGCGGGCTGACGCCGGCAGTATCGCCGACGGGGAGGGGTGTCTCAAGGGGAAAAGGGGAGGCGCCGGGAAGGGCAGGGAGTCCTACCGTCCGCTCCCCGTGGACTGCGAATGATTCCGACTTCCGGCGGGTTGCATATCCTGCCGGGGGGCGTTACCATGCCGGCCGGCAAGGAGTCGGACAACCATGACCAACCCGAAGCTTCCGGCCCTCCGCGCCCGGGCCCGTTGGGGAATCCTGCTGATGACCGCGCTGGCCTCTGGCTGCTTCCTGCACACGGGAAAGGCCCCGGAGCTGTCCTTCGGCCCGTACCTGGACAACGCCGGCCGGACCGGCATCACCGTGCGCTGGGCGTCGGAGCTCGACGGCCCCGGCCTGGTGCGCTGGGGACCGGTCCAGGGGAAGTTCTCCGGCGAGGCCCGCGCCGAGTCCTCGGAGATGCGCTACCCGCTGGACCCGGCGGCGCGGCGGCAGAAGACCGACGGACTTCCGCCGGGGCAGACCGGGGCGGCCCGCCTCTACCAGGCCCGCATCGACGGCCTGGCGCCCGGGACCGAATACCGCTACTCGGTGGAGTTCGCCAAGCGCCGGTTCGAGGGCCGCTTCCGGACTTTCCCGGCCAGGCCCGAGCCCTTCGCCTTCGTGGCCTTCAGCGACACCCATCTCAGCGACTCGGTGGCCGCGCGCTTCGCCGACCACCGGCCGGCCTTCCTGATCAACTCCGGCGACCTGGTGGACCGCGAGCACTTCCCGGAGTACGCCCGGTTCTTCTCCCCGGCGGTGAACGCCGCGCTGGGACGCTTCCCGATGTTCACCGCCCGCGGCAACCATGACGAGTCCGGCCGGACGCTCTCCCGGCTCTTCACCTTCCCGGAGGGACGGCTCTATTACTCCTTCGACTACGCCAACGCCCACTTCGTGTGCCTGGACTCCTGCCTGTGGCGCTGGCCCAAGCCCGAGGAGACCGTCAAGGCCATGCTCGAGTGGCTGGAGGCCGATCTGCAGGCCTCCCGGGCCGACTGGAAGATCGTCTTCTTCCACGAGCCGCCCTACGACATGAGCTACCGGCGCAGCGACACCGACTTCGGCCGGCTCAAGGCCATGCCCGTCCTGCGCCGGTGCGGCGTCGACCTGGTCTTCAGCGGGCACGCCCACTCCTACCAGCGCTTCGGACCACTCTTCCGCCCCGGCGAGAACGACGCTCACCCCATCGTGACCATCGTCACTGCCGGGGCCGGGACCAAGTACGTGGCCCTGCCGCCGCGCGCCGACCCCCAGCTGGCCGTGCGCCGGAGCGAGTCCAACTACGTGGTCTGCCGCATCGACGGGCCGACGCTGACCCTGCGGGCCCTGACGCCGGCCGGCGCGGAGCTCGACAGCCTGACCATCGCCAGGAAGGACGGGCGGCCCGACCCGGCCCACGCCGCCCGGGCCGTGCCCGACGAGCCCTTCGGCTCGGTCGCGCGCGCCCTGGCCGACCTGCAGATCTCCAGGCCGGCGGTGGCCGCCGGGGAGGAGTTCACGGTGGAGTTGGAGCTGGCCTCGATCGCCGAGGCCTACGACTTCGAGATCGCCCCGGCGCCGGACTCCTTCTGGATCGCCGGCCTGACCACCCCGGCGCAGGGCACCGTTCCGGCCGGCGGCAGGGTGCCCGTCACCGTGCGGCTGCGTGCCAAGACCGCCATCGCCAGGCCGGAGAAGGGCAACCGCACCGAGCCGGAGTTCTCGCTGGAGTGCCGCTTCCAGGCGGGCGCCAACCGGGGCGTGGTGACTTCGGACGTCATCCGCGTGCCCAAGCCGCCCGAGCCGGCCGCGCCCGCGGCGCCAGCTACGCCGGCCGCGCCATAGCCGCCCCGCCTAGCAGCCCGTTGAACAAGTGCCGGGGATCGCGTTGCGTCCGGACGGCCCGGATGCAAGGCGCGAGGAGGAAGCCGTGTCCGCAGCTACACGGCGACGACGAGCCCCTCGGCCATGCTCGGGGCCCTGAGCCTGTCGAACGGCAACGCCGCAGACGGGCCGTCCGAACGCAACCCGAGGGGACGCTTGATCTTGCGGCCTCATGCGGCGTCACTCCTCCTCGGCGTGTCTCCCGGACACGCCTTCGTCGTCGTTCCTGGCCTGAGGCCACAATCTCAAGCGTCGCGACCCAGGCACTTCTTCAGCGGGCTGCTAGCGCTTCTCCCCAGCCACCAGCCTCTCCCGCAGCTTGACCGAGGCCGGCAGAACCAGCACGATCCGGTCGGCCGAATGACCGCAGACCAGGCCCTGCTCCTGGCAGAGCCAGTCCAGGAACTGCCGGAGGGTCGGCGAGCCCCCCAGGGTGGCGTCCATCGCCCCGGCGGCCGGCCAGGCCGCCGGACTCAGGTCGATGCCCAGGCCCCAGCCGGCCGAGGCCTTCCGGAGTATCACGCCGATCGACTGGTCCGAGCAGTCCATGGCCACAACCCGGCCGGCCGACGCCTCGGCCGACGGGGGCAAGCCCGGCTTCCATGACTTCATCAGCTCGGCCTCCGCCGGCAGGGAGTCAAGCGCCTGAAGCGTGAAGTCCAGGATCTTCCGGCGAGCCGATCCGTCCGGGGGCTGCGGCAGGGCCCGCAGACGGGCGGCCTCGGCCCTGGCGGCCGCGGCGACCTCGGCCGCCCTGGGCAGCAGCTCCCGGAGAGCGCCGACCCGCGCTGAGTGCGTCTTGCCATCGAAGAGCCCGGTGAACGGTTCCTGGACGCTGATGGCCTCCTGCCCCGCCGGGGCCTGAGCCTGGCCGCCGGCCCGGGCCCCGGCCTCGCCGGCGACCGTGCCCATTCCTGCCGCCGGACCGGCGGCGATTGCCAGGATTGCGAAGATTGCGGCGCGCCAGGACATGACCTGCCCTCCTCCGGAAGCCGCCGTGCGGCTCCCGCTCTTCATGACCGGGGGCAGGCCTGCCCGTTCCTTGCGCCCAGATCAACGCAGGCGGACGCGACGGGGTTCACCTAAATGCCGACTGGCTCCCATTTTCCCCTGCACCGGGACGTCAGGGAGATATGATTTCCTTCCACGACTGGTCCGGCCGGCGGACCAGTCAGTGATCGCACCGCCTGGAGGACACGCCATGCCTCGCATCTTCGCCGCCGCCTTGCTGTCCGCCTGCGCCGCCGCGGCCGCCTCAACCGCCCCGGCCCTGGAGGTCAAACTCACCGTCAAGGAGCCGGTCGGCGCCGAGCGCAAGGCCGAGCCGGTCTCGACCGGCGTGTGCTTCAGGCCCGGCGAGGTCAAGGACCTCGGCAAGCTCACCCTGGTGACCGCCGCCGGCCAGGCCGTCCCGGCGCAGTTCTCGCCGCTGGTCAAGCTCGAGGACGGCTCCTACCAGTGGGCCCTGCTCGACTTCCAGGCCTCGGTCCCGGCGGGCGGCTCGGCTGAGTTCACGGTCAAGGATGGGGCCGCCGCAGCACCGGCGTCGCCCGTGACCGTCGCCGAGGCCGGCGGGGTCTACACCGTGAAGAACGGCCCGCTGGAGTTCGTCGTCGACGCCTCCAGGGCGGAGTTCGAACTGCTCGGCTCCCTCAAGGTGGACGGCAAGGAGACCCTCAAGGGCGCGGGCAGGGAGGCCATGACCTGCCGCGACGCGCTCGACGGCAACAAGCTCTACCGCGCCGGCAAGCCGGCCAAGGTCGAGTGGGACTACAAGGGACCCATGCGCGCCACCCTGATGCTCGAGGGGCCGTACGTCGACGACGCCGGCGCCGAGTGGCTCGGCTACCGGGTGCGGATCAGCTGCTTCGCCGGCTCGAAACTCCTGCGCATCGAACACTGCCTGCGGAACTCCTGCGCCAAGGAGGTCCGCAACGTCAAGGTCAAGGACGCCTACCTGCGCCTGGGCCTGGCCGACGGGGCGGCCGACACCGCTTCCACCGGTAAGGACTTCCTGGCCGCCGGCGGGCTCTTCGCCAAGCACCGGTTGCTCTCCGGCTACTTCTCGCCGGGGCTGCACGAACTGGCCGTCAAGGACAAGCGCCTGGTCCTGGGCGTGGTGCCGGCCTACGAGGGCGGCTACGAGCCCAAGCTGCACAAGGGCTACAACAACCAGGACAGGGACAAGGGCAAGGACGGCAATCCCGGCCAGCCCGCCGACTACAACCCGGGCGACACCGGCAGCTGGTGGCTGGCCGACTGCGCCTACAAGATCGACGAGTACTGGCTCGCCTTCGGCGGCCCTTCGGCAGGCTCAGGGCAAGGCGGCGACGAGACCCTGGCCAAGGCGCTCGACTCGCGCCTCTACGCCCTGGCCTCCTGCCAGTACTACTCCGATACCGGGGCCCTGGGCTTCGGGCCCTTCGGGTCGCTCGAGGACGAGGTGGACACCTACAAGGCCTGGGGCTGGAAGGACATCGAGCCCAGGAAGGCCGATCTGCTCCGGGGCGGCTGGATGAAGCCCATGCCCGGCTACCACAAGGCCTCGGACCTGGCCCACGACGAAACCGAGACCGACGACGCCGAGGGCTGCCTGCTGATGGCCCTGCGCACCGGCGGCCGCGGCTACTTCGACGCGGGCCTCGCCTGGGCGCACTACTACGCCAACAACTTCGTCTGGCGGATGGACTTCCCCTACGACGCGCCGCGCGGCAAGGGCAAGGCCATGAAGCTGGTCGGCAGGGACGCGTCCGACATCATCTCCTGGGGCGACAGCTACAACAACGGCCGGACCTGCGGCTGCCACTACTACGGTGCCGGGGCCATGGACTACTACTGCATCACCGGCGAGAAGGAGCTGCTCCTGGGCTCGCTGGACCTGGCCCGCTACGCCCGGCGCAACTGGGAGAAGAAGACGCCCGGCAAGGACACCGTCGGCTCCTGGGGCACCCGCGGCTTCGGCCGGCAGTTCATGGCCCTGGTGCGCATCTACGAGGTGACCCGCGACCCGGACTGGAAGAAGGTCATGGACCACGCCGCGGCGCTCTGCATCCAGGACCCGGTCATGATCCGGGAGGACGACTGGATGGCCATCCACTCGGGCGGCTCCAACGGCATGGAGAAGACCAACGTCACCAAGACGCTGGCCAAGAGCGAGCGGCTCCAGAAGTACCTGGCCGACAAGGGCCTCAAGTGGGACGAGAAGACCAGCAAGGTCACCTCCGCCGACGGGAAGTCCTGGGACGTCTACGACATGGCCGGCTCCTGGGAGCAGACCTACGTCCAGCAGGGCATGGAGCGCTACTGGCGCATCACCGGCAGCAAGGAGGCCGGCCAGTACGTGGTCGGCTTCGCCAACTTCTTCAACAAGATGTCCTGGGACCCGCACTGCGGGCAGGTCGGCTACCGCCTGTGGGGCGTCAACTTCCCGGAGAAGGGCATGTGCCTGGGCTCGCAGGCCGGCCGCTGGTTCCCGGAGCACGACACCTGCCCGGGCCCCGGGGCCAAGCACAGCGGCTGGTACACCACCTTCGGGCCGGACGTGGCCTGCCGGGCCTTCAACGTCAGCAAGGACAAGAAATACCTGGAGCAGGCCAGGACCTACTGGAACCGCGGCTCCAAGTGGGGCTACCAGGTGACCAAGCCGTCGGCCCCGGACGACGCCGCGGGCAAGTTCGCCGTGCACGTGCCGCCCAAGGACGACGACATCCTCTCCACGGCCCTGATGTTCCACCTTGTGCCGCGGGTGAAATAGCCGACCGACGGAGCAGGTTGAGACGGGAAAGGGCCCGCCATGGACGACAGGGAAATCCTCAGGCCGCTGACCGAGAGAATCCTGGAGCTCTCCGCCCGTCCCGGGGAGGACGTCAAGAAGGAGCTCTGGGCCCGGCACAACGCCCTGCAGCGCACCTCCCGGATACCGGTCTGCGTGAGCTTCGAGGGCATCCCCGGGCCGCAGTGGGACCTGATGTTCGGCTCCAACCATCTGGCCTGCTCCGGCGACTTGGCCCGCCGCATCGAGTTCGATCTCAGGAAGCGCGTCTGGATGGCCGAGAACGTGCCCGACGACCACGTGGTCTGGGCGGCGGTCCTGCTGCCGGCCGTGCCCGCGGGCAAGCCCGACTGGGGCGTGCCCGTCGAGTGGCACCATTCCGGCGACGACCTCGGCGCCAAGGGCTACGACCCGCCCTTCGCCGCCGGCATCGACCTGGCGCGGCTCCGGCCCGCCCGCACCGAAGTGGACGAGGCCGCGACCGCCGCGCGGCTGGAGCAGGCCGCCGAGCTCCTCGGCGGACGGCTGGCCGTCCATCCGCGCTACGAGACGCTGGGGGAGGGGCCCTTCGACACCGCCGTCCAGTTCCGCGGCATGGAGAACATCTTCCTGGACGTCTTCGACTCCCCCGAGCAGGTCCATGCCCTGATGGCCTTCATCACCGACGCGATCCTGGCCGACCACCGCAACCGCGAGGCCCGGGGCTGGATCAACAGCCCGCCGGACCCCTCCGGCCGCTACCAGATGATCCCGATGATGCGGCACATCGCCGGGTTCCTCCCGCCGGACTTCGCCGGCCGCCGGCCCCGGCTCTCCGACGAGTGGCCCTACGTCACCGCCCAGACCTCCTCGGGCCTGGGCCCCGACCAGTACGCGGAGTTCGTCGGCCGCTACAACGCGCGCATCGCCGAGTTCTACACGCGGGGCACGGTCTACTACCACGGCTGCGAGTGCCTGGACCAGAAGCTGGGCGCCATCTCCGGGCTGCCCAACCTGCGCCGGCACCACGTCTCGCCCTGGAGCTCGGTGCGCGCCGCCGCCGAGCACTACCGGGGCTCGGTGGTGCTCGAGGTCCACGCCCACCCCGGCAAGGTCTTCTTCGGGGCCTCCCGCGAGGACATGCGCGCCGAGCTGGACGGCCTGCTGGCGGCGGCCGCCGGCCACCCGCTGAACCTCAACCTCAGCGACATCCACTCCGTCAACGGCGACCCGACCACGCTGCGCACCTGGGCCGAGGAGGCCCGGCAGGCCGCGGAGGCCTGAAGTTGGCCGGCACCGGCGGCGGCCCCAGGCGCATCCGCATCGAGATCCGCGGGGCCGTCCAGGGGGTGGGCTTCCGGCCCACCGTCTGGCGCTACGCGCGCGAGGCCGGCCTGGCCGGCTTCGTCACCAACAACTCCTCCGGCGTGATCGTCGAGGTCGAGGGGCCGGCCGAGGCCTGCGAGGGCTTCGCCCGGAGGCTGCGCGGGAGCCCGCCGCCGGCGGCGGTGGTCCGCGAGTTCGCCGTCGCCGGGATCCCGCCGACCGGCGAGGGCGGCTTCGCCATCCGGGAGAGCGCCCCGGCCGCCGAGCCCTTCATCTCCATCCCCCCGGACCTGAACGTCTGCGACGACTGCCGGCGCGAGCTCTTCGACCCGGCCGACCGGCGCTTCCGGTACCCGTTCATCAACTGCACCAACTGCGGCCCGCGCTTCACCATCACCCGGCAGATGCCCTACGACCGGCCGCAGACCACCATGGCCGGCTTCGCGCTGTGCCCGGACTGCGCGGGGGAATACCGCGACCCGGCCGACCGGCGCTTCCACGCCCAGCCGGTGGCCTGCCCGAAGTGCGGCCCGCGCGTCTGGCTGGAGACACCGGGGGACCGCCGGTCCGAGGGCGACGCCGCGGTCCTGGCCGCCCGCGAGCTGCTGGCCGCCGGGAGGATCGTCGCCGTGCGCGGGCTGGGCGGCTTCCACCTGGCCTGCGACGCGGTCAACCCGGAGGCCGTGGCCCGGCTGCGCGATCGGAAGGACCGGCCGGCCAAGCCCCTGGCCGTCATGTGCCCGGACCTGGCCGCGGCCGAGGAGCTGGTCGAGCTCGAGCCCGAGGAGCGGCGGCTGCTGGCCTCGCCGCTGCGGCCCATCGTCCTGGCCGTGGCGCGGCCGGCGGCCGGGCCCCTGCTGCCCTCGCTCGCCCCGGGCAACTCGCGGCTTGGCGTGATGCTCGCCTACACGCCGCTGCACCTGCTGCTCTTCGAGCCCTCCGGCGGGCGCGGCGAGCCGGCGCGCTTCTCCGCCCTGGTCATGACCAGCGGCAACCGCCGGGACGAGCCGATCTGCCGCACCAACGAGGAGGCCCTCGCGAACCTCGCCGGCATCGCCGACGCCTGGCTGCTCCACGACCGGCCGATCCACAACCGGGCCGACGACTCCATCGTGATGGTCGCCGCCGGCGCCGCGCGCCAGATCCGCCGGGCCCGCGGCTTCGCGCCGCGCCCGGTTCGGCTGGTCCGCGGGGACTCCGGCCGGCGGACGGTCCTGGCCCTGGGGGCGGAGATGAAGGGCAGCTTCTGCCTGCTCCGCGGCGAGCAGGCCTACATGTCGCAGTACCTGGGGGAGCTCGACGAGGCCGGCAACACCGAGTTTTACCGCGAGGCCCTGGCCCGCTTCATCGCCCTGGCCGGCGAGGCTCCGGCCGTCCTGGCCCACGACCTCCACCCCGACTACTTCACGAGCCGGCTGGCCCGGGAGTGGCCCGGGGA
>Ga0302238_1000699_pt1 | contig 32051 bp, 22 predicted proteins | sample AAG_UR_Asn_MG_FD_193527 | JGI IMG/M metagenome (GOLD analysis project Ga0302238, IMG submission 193527) | Enriched activated sludge microbial communities from anaerobic digester in WTTP, New Holstein, Wisconsin, United States - AAG_UR_Asn | ecosystem: Engineered > Bioreactor > Anaerobic >... | reverse complement strand
ATCCCAGAAACTCCAGCATGACCGGGTCCCGAATGAAATCCCTGGGGGTGAGAGCCAGCTTGGCTGTGTTGGCCGCTGCCTCATCCCGCACGGGCTGCCTGTCCTGGCTGGCCAATAGACGTTCGTAATACAAGGTACCAATCTGCCGATCCAGCGCCCGACTGCTCCAATTCTGGTCCGCTGCCTCGTTCATGTACCAGAGTCGGGCAGCGCTGTCCTCGACACGCAGCAGCGAGCGATAGTGGGTCCAGCTCAATTCGGGCCGCAGCGCGGCCCGAATTGGGAAGAGCGAGTAGAAAGCCCGCATTCGCCGAAGAGTTGTCTCATCGAACCCCTGGCCAAACTCCTCGGTGAGGCTCTTCGCCAACTTGGGTACAAGGCGCGTTCCGTATGCTGCCCGTACCGTCCCGGATTGTTCGAATTCGACAATGTGTTGGCCGATGGACCAGCAGGTATTGACCTGTACCACATCCACGGCACGCAACGCCTGCTGCCGAGCGGTCTGGATGACTTCCCGCAGACTGGCCAGGAGGCCTCCAAGTCCCTGTGACTGTGTCAGGAGTGAGCCTGGCGACTCTTGCTTGGCCCCAACTACCAGGGCGGACTTCCCGCTCGATAAGCTTACTTGTTTGTCGGATGGTTTCTTTGTCTTCACTTCGAGGTTCCCTTCAACAGGTCGTCCAGCAGCCCCTCGGCCTCCTTCTGGATGGCCAGGATGTCGGCGCTGATCTCCTCCAGCGTGCGAAGTGGTTGAGGCTTGTAGAAGTGCCGCGTGAAGCTGACTTCGTACCCGATTTTTGTCGCCCCTTCTTTGATCCAGGCGTCGGGCGTATAGGGCAGCACTTCACGACGGATGAAGGCTTCGATGCCGCCCTCTTCAAGCAACGGCACCTGCTCGGTGTCCCGCAAATCGGAATCGGGCTCGTATTCGACCACAACGGGGCGGCCATAGACCTTTGCCTCGAACAGACCGTGCAATGGGTCCGGTTTTGCCTTGCCCACTTTGTGGATCTTAGAGATGACAGGTGGTGCCGTCTCGACGCGCCAGCTAGCGGCCTTCAGAATCTGCTTCAGATCCGCTGCCGTGAGCTTGATACCGGCCCGCGTGATCGCTGAATCGACGGCATCATAGAAGGCGTTGTGGTCCTCGTGGAGCTTGTCACCAAGCTGCGAGCGCAAGGACGTTGCCACCTTCACCAGCCGCCCGTCCCGCTCCCAAGTCTTCGGGTCCAGCAGTTTCTTCTTCTTCTTCTCCGGCAAGCCCTTCTTGGCGCTGCCTCCCTCCTCGTCATCTCCGTCGTCGTCGTCACCGCCCCACTCCGCCAAGCGCTTCTCCAGGGCAGCGGAAACCTTGCCGAAATTGTGGAACAGGTCGTCGCCGAATTCCTCGTACAGGGCCGAGCGCAAGTCCTCGTCTCCAGACGCAAACCGCAAGACTTCGATGGCCTTGAGAGAGAGTTGACTGTGCAGGCGCAGCGGACGCTCCACCGTGACCTTCCAGTACCCGAAGGCCTGGTTAGCGAAGATCTTCGACTCGGGAGTCTCCTGGAAATCCAGGAACGTGCGACTGATGCGCTCGATGTCCTCGGGGCCAAGTTCGCAGTTCTTCTTGCCCAGGTTCTTTCGCAGCGGCTTGAACCACTGACTGGCGTCGATGAGCTGAACTTTGCCTCGACGATGGACGGGTTTCTTATTGGATAGCACCCAGATGTATGTAGCAATGCCCGTGTTGTAAAAAAGGTTAAGCGGCAGGGCCACGATGGCTTCCAACCAGTCGTTCTCAATCAGCCAGCGGCGAATATTGCTCTCTCCCTGCCCCGCATCCCCGGTAAACAGCGAGCTGCCATTGTGGACCTCGGCAATGCGGCTTCCCAAGGCAGAGGTGTCGTTCATCTTCGAGGCCATGTTGGCCAAGAAGAGCATCTGACCATCGCTGGAGCGGGTTATCAGCGACATCTCCTCGCCCTGGTGCATCACCTTGAAACGAGGGTCACGCAACCCATCCTTGCCGCCCAGGGCATCCAAGTCCTTCTTCCAACTCTTCCCATACGGAGGATTGGCCAGCATGAAATCGAAGTCATGAGAGGGGAAGGCGTCGTGCGACAGCGTGGACCACTCCGCACCTCCGACGATGTGGTCGGCCCGTTCGCCTTCGCCCTTCAGCAACATGTCCGCTTTGCATACGGCATACGTCTCGGGATTGATCTCCTGGCCGTACAGATGGGGGCTGATTTCGAGACCTTGCTTCGCCGCAATGGCAGCGAGGGTCTCCTCGGCCACCGTCAGCATGCCACCGGTGCCGCATGCACAGTCGTACAGCAGGTAGGTACCAGACTTGAGCTGGTCCTCAATGGGCAGGAAGACCAGATTCGCCATGAGCCGAACGGCATCCCGAGGGGTCCAGTGCTCGCCCGCCTCCTCGTTGTTTTCTTCATTGAATCGGCGGACCAACTCTTCGAACACGGTTCCCATGCCGTGGTTGTCCAGGCCTGTGGGCGAGAGGTCAATTTCCGGATCCAGGAAGGTGTTAATCAAGGTACCAATTGCATCAGCCTTGGAAAGCGTGCTGAGCTGGTTCCGGAACTTGAAGTTCTCCAGGATGTCCTGGACGTTGGGCGAGAATCCGTTGAGGTAGTCCTCGAAATCCGCCAACAACTGCTGCTGACTGCCCCGAGACTTCAGGTCACGGAGGTTGAACCGTGACGTATTGTAGAAGGCCTGCTTCGCCGCAGCCGCCAGGGCCGCTCGCTGCTCGGTGATGCCCGCCTCATCCAACATCTTCTTGGTATCCAGCACCGCCTGCTTGGTCGGCTCCAGCACGGCATCCATGCGCCGCAACACACACATGGGCAGGATCACGTCGGGGTACTTGCCCCGCTTGAAGAGGTCCCGCAGCACGTCATCGGCGATGTTCCAGATGAACGAGACAATTCTATTATGTGTGGCTTGGTCCATGATTATTAAGGCTCCATTGCAATTCGATGGTGCAGGATTGATGTTTCCCAGGCAGCGGAAAGCCCGGAAAGGTCAAGACCTCGTCTCGACGGCGCCCCGTGCCCAGATGCCCCGCAACCATCGATTCAACGGTTGGAAATGTACATCAGTGTGAATGGGCTGGGAAGGACTTTCTGACGGGAGGGATCCGCGCTGTGACAGAATCCGGTCCGGCAGGTTCCGGAAAATCTGGCCGGTGGTTTCCAGGTATTCTGTCCTCCTAGCCCCAAGCCGGGATATCGAAGGGTGTGGCACGGAAATGAATCAGCCTTGCACCCGATAGCAGCCAGTGCTACTACCGGATTCATCACTCGGAGACCATAGGACTGGTGTAATGTGCCTGCCATTGTTCCGGTCCCGACTACACCAGACCCAGCGGCGATGGCTCTGTGAGGAGGCTCAAGCATGACTAGGCAACGCAGAAAGCCGGCCAGCGGAATCCCAGGCCCCACAGCCATTTCGATCAAGGATCTGGTTCAGAAGTTTGAGCGTGGAGCCAAGGACCCGTGGCATCTGGCCATCGTTCAGAGGTCCTCGGTCTGGGATAGCCGAAGAGTGGCTCGATTGCTGGATTCCATGTTGCACCGCTATCCCATCGGAACACTTATCTGCTGCAGAACGGCCCAACCCAGCAGTGTGCTTGAGTTTGGCTCGGGGGGCAGGACGGCAAGGCTGTCGGGCAAAGGGGAACAACTATTGGACGGGCAGCAGAGGGTCCTGGCGATGCTCTCGCTGTTTGCCCCGAATCTACTTGACGGAGCGGAGGGTGTGACTGAGTTCTTCGTGGATCTCTCGGTCGACTCGCCAGAGGTGAAGGACGCAAAGGACGACAAGAGGCTCTGGAGGCTGATTGCATGGAAGGGGGCTCGTGGCGACTCGGAGACAAAAGAGTTCGATGCGAATCGAGGGTATTTCTTAAGTATCAAGAGGCTTGGAGATGCACTTCGGCAGGGTCCTGACTTGCGAAAAGGCAAGTCGCAGAAGCTGACTCGCACCGACGTGGAGAAGCTGCCGGTCACCAAGCTGGAAACTCTATTGCGGCAAATTGATGTTAGCTTCCAAGGTATTCGGGAAGGAGAGCACAAACATGCCCAAGATAGACTGTGTGCCCTCCTCGACTGTTGGCATACACCATGGATTCCTGTTCAGACTGTTGAACTGCAGTCACCGGAGGACGTGCTGCACGTCTTCACTCGGTTGAATATGGAGGGGGTGCCAACCACCGAAGCGGATATCTTCTTTGCGGGGGTGAAGACTATCTGGCCCGATGCTGAACGATGCCTTGCAGACTTCTGCGACAAGGTGAAGGTCTACCAAGATCGCCGCATGGATGCGTTAAGGCTCATTACCAGATTGGCATTCAAGGCAATACTGAAGCAGGACATGCCTCGGCTGGAGATCTCGAGGCTGCAACGGGCCAATCAGGCGCCCCTTATCGATGAGATGAAGCGGTTGTGCACCAGAAACGCTAACGAGATGTACCGTGCCATCGAACTCTCGGATGAACTCATCAAGCTGAATCACCGGAGCGACGGGTGGCTTCGCTTTGTGGACAGTCACCTGTTTGACCACGTGTTCGCGTGGGCTATGACACATCTCCATCCAGTTTCCAGTGACGATGCCCAACTGACGGGAGCTTATCTCTTCTTTGGTACTGCTGCACGCCTATGGCCCGTCTTCGAGGATCAGTTCACGGTGCTGGCGTTCGCCGCTGCGTGCAACACTACACAGGCGGTGTTCCCCGCTGAAGAGATTTTAATGAAGCTGCGAGAAGCGTTTCCTACGCTGCGAAGAAGAAGGACAGAGGTGCTGCTGCCTTCAGGCGAGAATGGTGCAACGAATCGAACGCAGCAACGCACAATCGTAAATGCCAGGGGGCGCCTCTATCTCAGCTTGGCGCAACATCTTTCCCGCAGCGACCTGGGCAAGATCGACTGGGACCACATCTATGCGCAGAATCTTCGCCATAGACTCAAGTGGTACGGCGAGGAGGGCAACACCCGTCTGACGTTCCACCCCGACGCGGGGTTGATCTTCCGAACCGGGAACCTTGCCGCCATCGATCGCAGCCTGAACCGCTCATTGATGGACAGCCCGCCTCCGGACAAGCTCGCCAAGTTGAGTGAGCAACCGCAGCGAGGCACGGGGCGACGACGCCTCTTCATCACTGACTCAGAAGAACAGATGCTCAAAGCCGCGTGGGAAGCCCTGCAGACGCAAGATGGTTCCAGGCAGGGCACCACAGAGGCCATCCGCCACCTGGAGGCCGTCATCAGCGGCCGGGAGCTTCGCCTTTGGGCCAACGCCGAAAGAGTCTTCCCTGCCGGCAAGGAGTTCTGGAGTGCCCTTTCCGGCAGGTCAGGCGACTCGGCTGATGCGGGTAGCGCACCGAGCGATCACATAGTCGAGTGACGCTGCTTTGCGTCTGGCTCTGCTCATCCTCCTCTCCCTTCCATGAATGGGTCTTCCTGGTCAACAGGGCTCCCCAACAAGATGTGAATCGCCCCGCTCCCCCCATCCCCTACCCATCCACAAACCCAACCCGCTTCAGCGTCCCGATTCGACGCTCCACCTCCTGGGCCACCTTCGACTGACCTGGCAGCAGCGTGGCGTGGTGCCTCTCAAGCACCGCCTTCACTGCCTTCAGCACCTCCTCAAGTTGCTCTTCGGTGCCTCGGAGTTTGGGGAGGAGCTTCTGGCAGAGGCCCTCGTCAAGGGCTGTTTGGCGGAGTTCGGGCGTATCGGTGCCTTCGCAGTAGGTGCCAACGTAGGCGTCGAGCTGGTCCAGGTCCCGGAGGCTCAAGCCAAGGCCTGCGTGGGAAAGGGCGTTGTCCAGCTCTTTGAGCAGTTCGGCCAGTTGTGCTTTGTTGCCGTGGAGCGTCAGGCCCTCCCAATGGGTGCGCAGGTCGATGATGTGCGCACGGCTTCGAAGCCGGGGGCTTAGGGTTCGGGTGGTCTCGTCGTTGTTGATGGTCCCAATGATTCGCAGGTTTCGAGGATAGTCCAATTCCGTAGCTGGCGGCCTGGCCCCGTCGGAAGTGTCGGCTCCGGGACTCTGCATGAGCCGCTGCGTTGATGGGCTGGGGCAGACCAGAATCTTGCCGCCAGACTCCATGGCCGAGATGAGTTGCGACATATAGTACTCGGGATGGCTCAGATTCAGCTCGTCAAGAATCAAGAAATGCTGCTGCTCTGGATTCTCACGAGCGTGAATCAGCAAGTCGTAAGCCACCCCCGGCACGAAGGTTGGCGGATCGGATAGGATATTGAGATAGCCAAGAACGTCTCGGTCACTGGTCCAATCCGGCCGCACCCGCACCACCGAACAGAGCCTCCTGAACCCATCCAGCCCTTGTAGCGCATCCAGCGTTGCCTTCAACGTGACACCACTACCGGCCCTGCTCACCGCTGCCTCCAGAAACCCAGTCGCTGCCCCGGCGTACAGCAAGGCCAGCAACGTCTTGCCAGTCCCAGGCGGCCCCGCAAGAATGGCCATGCGGCTTCCGCCTTCGGCTTGCATAGCGGCATGCAGCGAACGTAACTGGGTTGAAGGGGTTTGGTAGCCAGGACCAATGCGTTGGAGAGCAGACTGGATTTGGTTCAGGCCCACCGGGGCAGGAGAAACCGCCGGCAAATCATGACTGTGAGTCTGCGGGACCAGGAGACCACGGCCACAAGGCCCAAGTCCCAACATAGCCAGTGCGAAGTCCCTGGCAAAGGGTGCATGTTCGGGCTGTTCGTCATATCCCCTTAGTGCGTCGGCATGTCGCAGAAGAGCCTCAATTGCCAATTCCGATTCCTGCTCCCTGAGAAGACGAAGTGCGCTCAGGGTCGCCTCTGCGTTCTCGGAGTACTGGAGCCGAAGCTGATCCAGAACAACCTCATCGAGCCAGGTCCAGGCCTGCCGGTCTGTACTATTATCATACTCCACAAACAACGAAAGCTCTTCTATTGCTTCGGCAAGATTTTCTTCTGGCAGTGCCAAACAAATAATTAATGCCGCCTTATTACGCGATATCTCATCCCTACCAACGATAGATGACATAACTTCCTTAAACAGCCCAACTCGCCCATACAGGCCCTGCTCACATATATCACGAACCAGCTTTACTGATTTGAAGCCACCCCACATCGATTCTAACGATGCTTCGATAATGGTCTTAATAACCGCGCTAACTACTATCGTGTGTTTAGATAAATCGCAGTCTTCAAGTATGCCTGCTAGACAGTAAAGAATGCGAAACCGCTCTGAATCAGATATTTCACTCCAATGCCGGCAAAAATCTATAGAAAACTCATCTTCATCGCGCAACCAGTGACATAGCCAAGCTCTGCTTTTTGTATTATAAGGGTCATAAAACAGCACACTTGAACTTGTTATACTCATAGACTCAGTTATGGCTCGTTTCAGCTCTGCTACCCGCCAATGAGCGGCGGTGCACCATTGTACCAGGGAATCAAATATGGTCTGTCTAAAATACTGCACGTTTAAGCCGATCATAGCTGAGAAAAGCTGACTTGGTTGTAATTGTCCTTCCTCGGCTCTGTCTATCCACCACATGTATGATTGGTTTGGCGAGTTTATTGGTGTTGAGCGGTCATCGGCCTTCTGAGCCGCACGTATCAAATCTCTAATTCCCGGAATTCCAACAAATTGCTTAACAGCCTCTTTGCCTTCTTTTAGTGATGAACCTGTTAATAACGACACAAACGCCTTCTCCGCCTGCTCCACGTCGATCCTGTATTTTTCCTGTTCAGTCATCGGTCAGTACCTCCATGAGGATGTCCAGGTGGTTATCTATTCTTGCATCAGCGGCCGTGGAGAACTGGGTGGCGCCGAGGCCGGTTTCTTTGAATGAGTTGTGATCACCCCATGCTTGCCATACCGGGCAACCGGTGTTGTTGGGGGTGGAGTAGACCAACAATGCGTGGGTTACAGGTCTCTCCGATAGGGCAGAGGCTACCCGGATGCAATCTCGGTAGGCGTGCAGTTGCGCTGCGTCGCTGCCCCAACGGTCGTTTCTGGTGTCACCCTTCGTAGGCTCCGCTGCCTTGTGTTTGGCGTCAATAATCAGTAGCTGGTCGCCCTTGCGGATGAGAAGGTCTGGACGGGCCTCCAGGGAAACGGATTGGTAGGGGGGACCACCGTGGCGTCTCCGGTGCCTGCTACCGACGGTGAACTGGTAGTGCAGTTCGACGTCGTGGTGGGGCCAGAAGAAGGCCCGATGGAGGTCCAACGCCTTGGCTGTCGGCCCCAGCGGCGTATTGGGTATTGGCGAACCTGATTGGCCGCCATGGCGTGCAGAACTCTCGTCGGGAAACCATGGCCGTGGAGCGCCAAGTCTGCTTTGGGCCTCGGGGTTGTCTGGGCCCAATGCGCTGATAATCCGGTCTCGCACCCTGAATACAGTCCACAACTCAAACACGCGCCAGTCGTCGAGCAACGCGATGTCCAAATCCGGCCCAGGATCGGGAAGCAGCGAGCGCTCGAACGTCCGCCAAAGCGAGAATATGGATGCATACAGGGGCGCTGATACCACGCCCACCGAAGGAACTGTGGTTGCCCGGCCTGGCTCGATGTCCACCAGAGGCACCCTTCGTCTCAACGTTCGCAGCCGGCGATTCATCGCCTGCAACTGGTCCCGGAGCTCCCTCAGTGTCCGTCCAGTGTTGCGCTGTCTAACACTCCCTGGCCCGTCCTCATCCTCGTCGCCACACTCTTCTCCGGATACCTCCTCCCCCCTGACTTCGCCCACACCAGTGAGTTGCTCGGCCAATCGCCTTCGTCTCTCAATCTCGTCACTCAATCGATCCTGGAGGTCCACCGTTGCGGCCAGGATCCTATCGACCACGCCTGCCACGAAGCGGTTCTCGGGCGTGTCATAGGTCTGCATCGCCCGCAGGCAGGCCACGTCGGTCAGCGCCCCGGTTCTCGCCAGCGCCAGCTCCGTCGTTCGAGACAAGTCAACTCGGTCCGCTGCCCAGATGGCCACCGATTGGGTTTGTTCAATCAGCGAAGAATGGGGGTTCAAGGCCAGCGCCTGCAACCTCCGGATGAGCTTCTGGCCAAAGCCCCACCTCAGCAGCCAGTTGAGCTGGGCAGCGGGCAGCACAAGGCGGGCAGCGGCGGGAGTGGCTGCTTGGCCCGCTACGCCGGGGCTCCACAGGCCCGACCAGAGTTGGTGAAGGTCTTCGAAGATCTCTTGACGCCACCTGTCCACACTGTAGGTCTGTTGATCTGGGCTAACCAACACTCGCCCCTTTCCCATCGCCATCCTGCTTCTCCCGCTTGCCAGCATCCTGGTCTGAATTCCCCAGGAACATACGAAGCAGGCCGATGACGCCGATTATGATACAGGGTATGCCGATAGCCATGCCCGGACCGCCTCCCACGGCAATAATTGCCGAAATGCCGGAGATGACAAAGGCCAGCATAAGGAGAATCTTGAACAGCCACCACAAGAAAGACGCTATCAATACCAATGCCAGCACACCGACTACGCCAAGAATGATATACAATACAACCATTTCAATGACCCTCCCAGTTCTCTCATAAAATCAGGCCAGGAAGTTGAACACAGGGGGACGGTAGCAGTCTGCGCAGAAGGCGTCAACATCTGGTTTGGAGCCCATTCAAACAAGAAAATGCTCCTTGCCCCACCCCCACCACCAACCTGCTACAAGTAGCCCATCTCCCACGCTCGGAGGTGTTATAAGCGGTACTTGCATCAGGTTGACGCTTCTCCAACTACTGCTCCGCTGCACCAACTGGTGCGCGTGCCGTGCCGACGAGGGACGGTTGAGCGCATGGGGTGAATCTCGGCCCACGAGCGCAGAGTACCAGCCCCCCAACCCTACCGAACCTCCAGCCACTTCTTGTACTGCCGAACCGAATCCCAGAAGCCGTCCAGCACTGCCTGGCTGCTGTACGTGGCGCCGGTGACTGCGTCCAACTGGTAGGGGCCGCTGTCTCGGGTCGTTGGGTCCAGTTTCGACACGTCCAGGCCCGCGAACTGCTCGAAGAACCAGGGGGAACTCTCAACATAGTACCACCACGATTCCCACTGGCTCATTACCTCCAGAGAACGAGTCGTTCCCCCAGTATCGAAGCCCGTAATCGTGACAACCTCGCCGTCGAACCCGTACCCGTTGCCCACGAAGGCCGTACCCTCGGCGGCCGCCTCGCCCCTGGCCTCGAAGTAGCGCCTCTCGTCGAACAGCGCCGCCAGAAACTCCACAGCCGTCGGAAAAATCTTCTTCAAAATCAATGACTCCGCTGCCGTCACCGGTTCAACCCCCTTGGCATCGGCATCCACTGTCTCGAATCCTACGTCCCCGCCAGCCGAATCCCCGCCATCCGAATCCCCATCCGCCAAATCCCGACCGGCGTGGTCGCCCAATTCGGGCAGCACATCCCAGGGGCCGCCCGTGCTGTCGTTGTTGAGCCAATCGCTTTGGTCCATCTCGGTATCGGGATGCCTGGCCTCCTCACGCAACTCACCGACATCTACCCCTGCATCGCCGGGGCTGGATTTTCCCTGCCCACCGCACGCAAAGAAGACGGCCGCACATGCAGCGCTCAGCAGCAAGTGACCACCGGTTGTTCTCAAGCTCTAACCTCCAGTATCGAAAGCCGAAACGGCGTGACCCCTGGACCAAACGCACAAGCCAGAACATTGCGCCGCCGCAGCAGGGCCGATGTTCAAGGGATGGGTGTCCCTACTTCTTTGGCTGGTCCGGCTTCGGGTCCGGTTGCGGTTCCACAGGCTTGGGCGGAGAAGGAACCGGCACCGGCTCCGGATTGCATCCTGCAAGGCAGGCGTTGAGGCACTTCACATACTCCTCAGCCAGGCCCCGACTGCAACTCTCGACGCACTCCTCCGGGCACCCGGCCTGGGCAGCAATGGGTGCTCCGCTGAACATCACAAACAGAGCGATACTTAGCAATGCTTTCATCAGAACCCTCCAAAATCCAGTGCCAATGGCAAGGCCAGCCTAAACCACTGCTCACCTTTCCCGCCCCCCCTTCGACTCGGCCCTGGCCTCGCTCAGGGTACACGGCTGCTGGGGGGACCGAGATATCTGAGCAGCCGTGTAGCATACGCTTCCTTCAGCGCGGAGGATAGGGAGGTGTGCGGCCGCCCTACACGGCTGCTGGGGGGATCGAGATATCTGAGCAGCCGTGCAGGAGAACAAACGAAAGTCCTTGACTGAGGCCAGGGCCCTGGGGCAGTCTCTCAGTTGCGGGTAATTCGTAGATAGGAGTCAATTCGCAAGTGGAGAAGGTCGACGTAGAAGAGCGAGTCGAGTTCATCCGGCAGGCTGTCATGAGGGCTGGCATCAGGCTGACTCCTCAGCGGCTGGAGATTTTCCGTCTGATCGCCGCCAGTGAGGAGCATCCCAGTGCCGAGGCCCTGTATCGCGTGCTGAAGCCGCGAATGCCTATGGTGTCGCTTGACACGGTGTACCGAACGCTCTGGATGCTCAATGACCTTGGGCTTGTCTCGACGCTTGGCCAGAGGAGGGACGGCGTTCGTTTCGACGCCAACCTCGCACCCCACCATCACTACGTCTGCGTTCGCTGCGGGATGGTTCGAGATTTCAACAGTGCCGAATTGAACGAGCTTCGCATCCCGGACTCGGTTGCGTCGTTCGGAAGTATCGTTGCAGCGCACGTTGAAGTGAGAGGGGTGTGCAGTCACTGCGCAGCGGCCCTTGCCGGGGAATCGGACAAGGACATGGAAGGACTAACAGCCAAAGAGAGAAGAGGAGAGAGAAATGAGTGAAGAGAAGAAGCACCCAGCGGGCCCCAACAGCTTCCCCTCAATGCGGGGGAGGTCAAACCGAGACTGGTGGCCGAACCAGCTTAACCTTAAAATCCTTCATCAGCACTCCACGCTGTCGAATCCCATGGGTGGGTCCTTCGACTACGCCGAGGAGTTCAAGAAGCTCGATTTGAAGGCGGTGAAGAGTGACCTTTTCGCCCTTATGACCGACTCCAAAGATTGGTGGCCAGCGGATTGGGGCCACTACGGCGGTCTCTTCATCCGCATGGCGTGGCACAGCGCCGGCACCTACCGCATGGGCGATGGGAGAGGGGGAGCAGGAACCGGCAACCAGCGCCTTGCCCCCATCAACAGTTGGCCGGACAACGTGAACCTTGACAAGGCGCGCCGGCTGCTTTGGCCTATCAAGCAGAAGTATGGTCGGAAGCTCTCGTGGGCCGACCTGATGATCCTCGCCGGCAACTGCGCCCTGGAGTCCATGGGCTTCAAGGTCTTCGGCTTTGCCGGCGGACGTGAGGACCTCTGGGAGCCTGAAGAGGATATCTACTGGGGCACCGAGGAGACCTGGCTGGGCGACAAGCGCTATTCCGGCGAACGCGAGCTGGAGAACCCGCTGGCAGCGGTACAGATGGGCCTGATCTACGTTAACCCGGAAGGGCCCAACGGCGATCCGGACCCGGTCGCTTCGGGTCGAGACGTAAGGGAGACCTTCGCCCGAATGGCCATGAACGACGAGGAGACAGTGGCCCTGGTCGCCGGGGGCCACACCTTCGGCAAATGCCACGGAGCCGGCCCGGCGTCCCATGTGGGCCCCGAGCCCGAGGGTGCCGCCCTGGAGCAGCAGGGCCTGGGCTGGAAGAGCAGCTTCAAGAGCGGCAAGGGTGGCGACACCATCTCCAGCGGCATAGAGGGCGCCTGGAAGCCGAACCCCACCAAGTGGGACTCCGGCTACCTCAAGGTGCTGTTCAAGTACGACTGGGAGTTGGTCAAGAGCCCCGCCGGAGCTCATCAGTGGCTGGCGAAGGATGTGTCCGAAGAGGATATGGTAGTTGACGCCCACGACCCGTCCAAGAAGCACCGACCAATGATGACCACGGCGGACCTCTCCCTGCGCTACGACCCGGCCTTCGAGAAGATTGCGCGTCGTTTCCTGGATAACCCCGACCAGTTTGCCGACGCCTTTGCCCGGGCCTGGTTCAAGTTGACCCATCGCGACATGGGGCCCCGCTCCAGGTACCTGGGACCTGACGTTCCCACCGAGGAGCTCATCTGGCAGGACCCAATACCGGAAGTGGACCACAAGCTCATAGATGCCCAGGACATCAAGTCGCTCAAGACCAAGATTCTGGCCTCGGGGTTGTCCATACCGGAACTGGTCTACACAGCCTGGTCCTCGGCCGCTACGTTCCGCGGCTCCGACAAACGCGGCGGTGCGAACGGAGCACGCATTCGCCTCGCCCCGCAGAAAGACTGGAGGGTCAACCAGCCTGCCCAGCTCTCGAAGGTGCTGGTGACGCTCGAAGGGATCCAGAAAGCGTTCAATGAGGCGCAATCGGCAGGCAAGAAGGTCTCCCTTGCCGACCTGATCGTGCTTGGTGGCTGTGCGGCCGTTGAGCAGGCAGCGATGAGGGCTGGAAACGAGGTGGAGGTGCCCTTCGCCCCAGGTCGCATGGATGCATCCCAGGAGCAGACCGATGCCGACTCCTTCTCCGTGCTGGAGCCCATGGCCGATGGATTCCGAAACTACCTGAAGGCCAGGTTCAGCGTGCCGGCAGAGGAGTTGCTGCTCGACAAGGCGCAGTTGCTCACCCTGACGGCACCAGAGATGACGGTCCTCACAGGTGGCATGCGGGTGCTTGGGGCGAACTTCGGGCAGGCCAGCCACGGGGTCTTCACCAAGCGCTGCGAGACGCTCAGCAACGACTTCTTCGTGAACCTGCTGGACATGGGCACTGAGTGGAAGGCGACGTCGGATCCGGATCTCTTCGAGGGCCGTGACCGCAAGACCGGTGAGCTGAAATGGACAGGTACCCGGGTCGATCTCGTCTTCGGCGCCCACTCCCAGCTTAGGGCCGTCGCTGAAGTCTATGCGTGCGCCGACGCTCAACAGAAGTTCGTAAGCGACTTCATCGCTGCCTGGAACAAGGTGATGAATCTCGACCGCTTCGACCTGCGTTGAGACGGTGAGACCTGACCCATCACAGCTCTTTGCTGAGCCTGGGTGCCCTCCTCCAATGCCAGATGCACCGTTCCCCCAAGGCGTTTGACAAACTCCAACACGGCTCCTTACGCTTCCTTCAGCGCCGAGCATGGAGAGGTCTGCTGCCGTTCCGGCCTTGGCGTGGCGGTGCAGTAAGGGCGCGCCGTAAGCTTGTCGAACGGCCGACGTCACCCCCACCACATTCTATGACTGGCTCTTGCCCACCATCGGTGAGCTTCGTGGTGCCTCAGAAAGCGAACCAGGGGAGGATATGGACGTTCTTGCTGAACCTGACCATGTCGCCTGTGTATATCAGCATCGCCTCTGCCTCGGGGGTTCCCGCCAGAGAGCGCCATCGCTCCAGCCCACGAAGCGAGTCGGGGCGCACTGTGTCTCCCGCCTTGACCTCAATAGGAAGGAGTCGGTCGCCACCGTCATGTAACATGTCCACTTCCAGTCCCCCAGACTCCCTCCAGAAATAGAGATCTGGCTCAAGACCACGGTGGAAAGCCCTTTTCATCCATTCTGAGACAACAAATGTCTCGAAAATGGCCCCTCGGGAGGAGTGGAACTCCAACTGTTCTGGTTCACGAATGCGAAGCAAGTAGCAGAGTAGACCGGTATCCAAGAAATAGAGCTTGGGGGACCGCAGCAGACGCTTGTTGAAGCTGCGATGGAAAGGAGGCAACAAGGTGACGATGAACGAGGCTTCCAGCAACGAGAGCCAGCGGCGGGCGGTTGGCTGCGATACGCCAGTCTCAGCGCCCAGGGCCGACAGGTTGGTCAATTGACCGCTTCGCCCCGCACATAACGTCACGAATCGCCGGAATGCCTCCAGGTCGCCCACGTTGATCAGCTCTCTAACATCACGCTGCAAGTAAGTCTGGAAATAACTGCCCAACCAGTCCTGAGCAGGAAGCCCGTGGTGATGGATGCGAGGGTAGAAGCCTCGGAACACAGTCTCCATCCACGTAGCCCCCGGCTTTTCAGCCTCTATTGTCTCTGCCGTGGGCGGACCAGGAGGATAAGGGCCCACTGGACGTCCCTGAAGTTCTTCCAGCGTAAGTGGCAGCAGATGTCGAACGGCAGTGCGCCCGGCCAACGTCTGCGAGACACTCCTCAGCAGAAGAAAGTTGTGGGAGCCCGTGAGAACGAAACGCCCCATTTGCCGCTCCCGGTCCACAACTCCCTGGAGGTAGGAGAAAAGCTCAGGCACATTCTGAACCTCGTCCAGGATGACCCCTCCTCTTCGCCTGGCCAAGAGCCCACGAGGGTCCGATAGAGCCTCACCACGGATATCAGGGTCCTCCAGCGTCAGATAGTCGTAGTCCGGAAAGAGGCTCCGAACCAACGTTGTCTTCCCAGACTGCCTTGGCCCCGTCACCGTGATAATGGGGTAGTGAGTCGCATCCTCCATTAGTTTGGCTGCCAATGTCCTAGCTATCATGCCTCCCCCAGCCGTGCAGATTCAATATCGGATGTTGAATTTACACGGATACGGCCGGCTGGTCAAGGGTAACGGCCTTGGCGTGGCGGTGCGGTAAGGGTGACGTCACCCCTACCACTGAACTGCTGCCCTAGACACACCCTTGCCCCACGCCCCACCAACCTGCTACAAGTAACCCATCTCCCACGCTAGGAGGTCCTTATGGTCCGCACATGCATCAGGTTGACGCTTCTCCCAATACTGCTCCTCTACACCACCGGCTGCGGGGGCGGTGCTGACGGGGGACGGTTGAGCGCAGAGGGTGAGTCCTGCACCAGGACGGCGCAGTGCCGGGCCCCGCTGGTCTGCGTGAACCGTGTGTGTGGGGACGGAGCCAGCGTGGTGGATGTGGTGGCGGGCGATGTTGTGGGCGACGGAGCGGGGGCGGAGGACGCGGCAATACCAGACTTGCCCCTGACCTGGGTCGACCCCGAGACAGGGCTGGAGTGGCAGGTGACCACTATTGCAGAGCGGCTGCCCGTGGCCGAGGCCGTGGCCCATTGCGAGGAACTTAACCTCGCCGGATTCGACGACTGGAGGTTGCCCACTATCGGGGAGCTTCGAAGCCTGATTCGGGGCTGTTGGGCCACGCAAACGGGGGGCGTCTGCACCATCGATGACGATGGCTGCTTGGCTTGGGACTGCCGCATCGAGGCATGCAACGGCTGCAACTACATGACCGGCCCCGGCCCCGACGGGGTGTTCTGGCCCCCAACCCTGGCCGGAGCATGTTGCAGCTACTGGAGCTCGACGCCCGTGGAGGGGTCCGACATACATGGCTGGGGAATCGACTTCAGTTATGCGGTGATCAGTTCACCCGGGTTGACGCAGGCACGGTCCGTGCGCTGCGTGAGGGAGTGAAGGGGGGAGAAGGCTCCAGGCAGGGGTAAGGGAAACGTCAGCCATTCATCTCGGACAACGGGGTATTGATCTTCAGCTCTTCGCTCAGCTCGTGACTCATGAGGCCCTCCGACTAACGGGAAAGTCGAACATTGGGCGAGTATACAAGCGGCTTAATAAGTGGTGAAGGACGAACGACATGAGCGATGAGGCCGCATTGGCCCTTATGTGCCCCTCTAAGGTTCCGGACGCACTAGGCTGCGGCGTCCATCGATGCCGATATCGCTGCAGTAGTGAACATCAGGTCCGTCCGGCCATCGACATGTCCAGGCTCGCCACAGAGTCCCTCTTTGACCGCTTGGCGAACAACGCCATACCGGACCAAAGGATCCTCTGTTTCGGTCACGCCTAAGCGCGCCAATAGCACCCATCATGGGGCGGGGGGCCGTGTTGGTGGGCCTCGACATAGGTCTAGAGAACCACTGGAAGCTTTGCCGTAGGACGTGGTCTACTTGCCCCACCTTCGGCCGCACTATCGGATCGTCTGGTCCGCCTGGCGGCGCATCCTGGTCACTGGAAGTGTTCACTGCGAGCACTTTGACCTGCCAACTAGCGTTCGCCATCCGGTGGTGCTTCTTGCCATTGCCAACCATCAAGGTCTTTAACGCTGACAATGCGGTTGCCAACCCTCCATGCCAGGGCATTGTCAGGGTTGCCCCGACCGAATAGAGGGGCTTCTGCTAATCCTGGTTCGAACCTGAACCATCCTTGTTCGAACCAGGACCATTCGGCGTCGCTTGGCCTGTACCTGAATGTCCCAACAACCGTCTTCAACTGCCCGGCTCTCAAATCGATCACCGTTGTCGTCCCATCATGTCCCCCGGCGGCAATCAGTGAACCGTCGCCATTGAAAGCCAGGCTGAATACATGCGCCGAAGTTGTCTCGAACATAACCTGGCTAAGACCCGTGAGAATGTCTGTCGCCCCATCATTGGGAAAAGGGGTGCAGTCCCTTCCCGAAAGCGCCGGTGGCAGTGCCCAGACCAGTACCACGCCACCTCGAGCGGCGGCCATGCGGCAACCGTCTGGTGAGAACGCTAACGCCGTACAGAAGAACTCGCCCTGTGCATCAATCTCGTTGGCAACATCGGTCTCAGATTTCACGTCCCACAGGCGGATGTTGTGGCGATACGGGATGGCAGCAAAGGTGCCAGACGGATGAAGCAACACGCCAGCACCACTGAGGTTCCTTCGGTTGTAGAGGTCGAGGCTTGCCACCAGGCTTGGCCCATCAAGATCCCACACTTCAATCCCAGTCCCGCCCTGGTGTTCTTGAGACTGAACGTAGCCGGAGACCACCAGCCTACGGCCCGCTCTGTCCAGCGATATGGGTGAATACCACTTATCCCGAAATACTTCGATACCTATGGGAAGTCGACCAAGATGGCCGCCAACGTTCCCAAACACAACCTCCTGCCCGTCGTCGGTTGCCTCCCGCACACCGGCCATACGACGCCCGTCGCCAGAGACCGTTACCCACCACAGTTTACCCACATTCTCAGCAATCGATTTGCCTGAGACATCAATACGCACAACCGAGTCTGAGACTGGGCAAAGCAGCGTATCGCTGCCAAGCGAAAACGATTGGTCGGTTGGTTCGCATGACAGTACCTCGGGTGCAAATGGTTGGTCCTTGGTCACAGTACCTGATCGCCAGATCTGCACACTTCCACCATCGCCAGTAATGAGGTCGGGCGGATCGGTTGACGTGAACCCCACCGAAACCACCGGAGATGCATGGTCCTCCGCTAAGGTGAGCGTGGATTCATCCCAGAGGTTGCGAATAGACAACGCCTTGTTCTCCTGAACTAACAGCCTAGTTCCACATCGGGACAGCGCCACCATTCCGGGATTCACGTCTGCAACAACTCGGCGGGATGTCAAAGCTGCATCGAGAACTGTTAGAACGGCCCCTCCTTGGGCGTCCGAAAGGCAAAGCAGTACCGAACCGTCGGGACCGATATAAGAAGGAAGGTATGCTTTGTCACCTACTTCCAAGGTGTGTTGCTCACTCGATCCATCTGGATTCCAAAGCGTCACCCTCTTACTGTCCACGGTGAGTCCCTCAACGGTCACCAGACTACCGGCGGCGTTGACACGGAAACATTCGAGGGACTCCCATTTCCTGGCAACTGTATCTACGAGCCTGCCATCGGCGGCGTCGAAGATCTGGAGACCATGAATCGAATTCGCCCCGAAAACCCGTTTACCGTCCAGGCTGAATGCCACATTCATCAAACGCTCTTCATCCTTTCTGTCGAACAAGGAAGTGCCCCACACGTATTCGATAAACTGCCATACTTTCGGCGAGAATCGCTCGTTTAGCATGTAGACCCGAGACCCGTCCACAGTACTAACAACCTCCGCTGTATCTTGCCCACCTGCTACCGCAACCAGGCTCCCATCAGGAGAAACGGCTAAGGTAAAGAGCCCACGGTCCAGGCGACGGGTCCAGCGTTGCTGTCCAGTTTCTGCATCCCAGTTCCCTAATCTTCCAAACCATGGGTCAAGGCCAACGATCCCCCCATCGCCAGGAAGCCATGCCACAACACTGACACGGGAATGTGGGTGGATCACTCGGACAAGCCGCCCGGTTTCTGTCTCCCATATGCCGAGCCCACTATCCGAACTTCCGGAGGTCACGATATATCGGTCGTCTGGCGACCAATCGGCGAAACTCAAGGGCAGAAAATGCACCACCTGCTGGCGGACAAGGGTTGGGTCCTTATGGTATGTTACAGGGCGAGTGGAGACCATCTCGTACTTGCGCCATGACTCGATAGCCCCAGCGAGGGTCAGGGTTGCGATGATGCCAAATATGACCCCAGTCAACCAAGCCGCCCATGGGCGTCGAAGGTCGAGGCCGACAAGTTGGGCACCCTCCAGGATTGCGGCGACCGCAAAACCCACGACAAACCCGCCTACGTGGGCCGAGAGGCTGATGAAGGGAATTGTGGCACCCAGGACCAAGTTCCACAAGAGTAGGCCCACAATCAAGACCAGGTGGTTGGATACGAATCGTTTCGGCAAGTTCTGCCTGCTACGTGCCACAACGACCAAGGCCGCTCCCATCAGTCCGAAGGCGGCGCCGGAGGCCCCAACAAGGACACCTGGTTTGCCGAACAGTGAAGCCGCAAGGCTGCCCCCAATCGCAGCGGTGCCGTATGTCCAGACCAGCGCAACCGGCCCGCCCAGGCGTTCTACGATGTTCCCAAACATTAGGACCATGAAAATGTTTAAGGCCAAGTGAATGATACCGGCATGAAGGAAGGCGCAGGAGAACAGACGCCATATCTCGCCTTCACTCAACAAGTGCGGCAGTAAGGCACCCAAACGAGCCAGGTGTCGACCGTCAAGCGACGAGCCCGTACTGACAGTCCAGACGAACACACCGGCGAGGGCTGTTACCAGCAGAAGGGGTCCTACCGATGGACTTGCAAGGTCCGAGTAGCGCGTTGGCAGACGCACCTGAACCCGAAGTCGGTCCTCCACCATTTCCAGCAATGCCGCCCAGCCCAGGTTCTCTTCAGCGGGTAGGTCTGCCAACGCAAGGAGTCGCTTTCGATCCTGTGGGGTGAACAGGACGCGCTGGCTGGACCGTAGCGAAAGAGCATCCTTGACCACCACCCTGCGCCCGGTGGCTGCCATGAGCGATATCCTCGCCCGGTTGAGCAGTGCATCGACTTCCTCCACATCGGCAATTGACCCCCAGCCCGGGTCATCGGCGGCATCCTCCATCCGGCTCCCCAGCTTGAGGGCCAGCCCAATTTCGCCAACGCGACAAAGCCAATAGACGGCCACAGCATAGCGGACAGTATCATGAAAGAAGCTGACTGGTTGTTCAGAGGGGTCGGGGAAGTAGCCTTGCTTGCATTGCTCTACCGTGAGACTCGCAGACAAAGCGATGAGGCCGCTTGGCCTCTGGAGACGCTCTATTGCGGCGAGTGGTTCCGAGGGGGCGGGAACCGTGCGACCTCTATCTCCGCTATGCAGCCTGGTACAAATTCGGTAGTACTGCCGTCTTAGCGCAGTCGGAAAAAGCACAAGGGCAACTAATGCCCAGAAACGTGCTACTCCGTGCTGGCCGCGGATCCGATAGACGTCGGCCAGCAGTATCGCCGGGGCCGGCAGGGCCATGATGGCAAAGCCAAACAAGAGGACCAGGAAGGAAAGGTTCTCGCCGTTCTCGCCCCTCACAAGGGCCACGACAGAGAGAGCGAAGAGCAGCCCAACAACGATCACCATCGGGAGGTCGCCCTTCACCCGGCGACGGAGCAGCACAACAAAGGCCACGCCACTCAATACAGTCGCAAGGGCCGTTATGGCCCAAAAATAATTGTCAAACACTGCTGCCTCCAAATGTCGACATGGCCAAACTCTAGAGCATCGAGCCTGGTTGAATAACGCTATATTGGACAACGGATACAGGGGGAACTGTTTCAGTCCGTATCACCTGAGTGGCGTCCCGTCAAGTGGTGAATGAAGGGGTTCAGTTTCTCTTTGCCGGTTTTCGCCCCGTCGGCCACTCATGCCACAGCCTTCAGGAGAGTTCTGTTCTGTGCTGATAACGCTGGCTTGGGCTCAAGGCCTACACGGCTGCTCATGTATATCGACCCGGCTGCCAGCACCTGAGCCCACGGTAGGCACTTCGATGGCAGCGAGGCGAAAACCGCGTTGATGGGTAGGGTCGGAAATGAAGGTCACTCGTCTACACGGCTGCTCAGGTATCTCGATCCCCCAAGCAGCCGCGTACCCTGAGCGAGGCCTACGCCGAGTCGAAGGGAGGCGAGAATGGTGAGCAGTGGTTTTGGTCATAGTTTCCCCGAAAAGGTTGTCGTTCATCTCCCTTCTACGGGAGGAGCCGGTGCCCCTCTACCAATCCGACCGCCAATGGTCGTACCCCACACCAGCGGACTCTATCACCATCCAGAAATCAGCCTGCACAGGCACAAATAGTTCTGGACCGATCGCTGCCAACCGTTGTATACTCGGTACGAAACAGAAGGTTTTGATTTAACAAGGATAACAACGACATGAGAGCAACGGTGTTGTTTGTGCTAAGTGTCTTATGTAGTTCTTGCGTTAGTTCGAAATCGGAAGCCTTTCGACGATGGCAGGATAACTGGGACCAAGTAGATAGCGAGAATGTCGGTAAGCAACAGGGGGCCCTCGACGGTCAGAACTCAGTCGGCCCGTTGGTGGGTGGTGGGATAGCCAGCACAGTTTGGGGACGCATAACGGCAGCCGACCACCGGCATTATCGCACTTAATCACTCTACAGTCTAGTAGTTATAGCTTCAGCAAGGTTTTGCTGACAGGAGGTGGTTCTCATGCGATGCAAGTTGTTGCTGTGCCTTTTATTTAGTATCATGCTCGGGCCAAAAGCGGCTTTGGCAGATGAGTTTTCGTTCATTGAGTGGGATGTGAGGAGTCTGCCGGTCCTGGGGTTCTTCCCAATAGGTGGCAATCTCAGCATTGATGATGCGCAGCTTTCAACCTTCATGATTGGTCCATCCATCGACCTGCTGAACATCAATACGGCCAAGACCAGACTCTCTTTCCTGAACATCAGCGGCTACCTTCTGGGCGTTAACTACTCAGCGCTAACCGGGCAGAACGAGAACACGCAGGTGATTGATGTAGGGTTTTTCAGGGCCGGTCCCCACTATAGAATGTCGGGGCTTTGGGGGCAACGGTTGGCTCTTGGTTCCCAGATTGGCTACGGCGTTCTTCTGGCCGGTTCCACCGAGGAGCGAACATCCACCTTCCTCCACGGCATCGAGTTATCGTTTTCTTTCTCATGGACCGATTACGAGCCGCCCACCGCCTCGGGCCGAGTGCGCTTCGATTCCAAGACGATGGGGTGGCTAGGTGCGTTGGCCATCCTTGGCGGGTCGGCCACCCTGTTCGTTATGGCGGGAAGGAGTGAGAGTACAGCGAGTCAGGTATGGCTTGGTGTGGGTGGACTTGCATTGCTATCTCTGACCCCTCTGTTCGTCATTGGGTTTGAATGAACGTCTCTGTTATGTCTCGCTCCCATTAGAGGCCTGTTGCTGCTATCCGACGGAGTTCACAGCGAACGGAGGTATAGTCTCTTGACTCACTTAGCCGGGAAGCAATGTGCAGGAGAGCGCCATCGGCTGTTCGCTCGCAGTGACTGAATAGCGAGTGTCACTATCTATTCTATGTCATGGTTCTGGCCATTGGCGCTTCGGGGCGTTTGCTTCCAGCTTAGAGCGCGGATTGTCTACTTATCAGCCGTGATCACGGAATGGCGTCGAACTGCCCGCAACAACCGCCGGATACTGTGGCCACGAACTCGGTGACGAAGTCGTTGCGCTCCACCAGCACAAGGTAGGCGGCCCCTGGAACCAGTGGTGTCTCAGGGAGAAGACCGCTGGCGTTGCTCATGGCCACTGCATTGGGAGTGAAGTAGACTGGGCCGCCACCGGCAAACGGCTGCTTGAGAAGAAAAGAGGTTCCCGCAACAGAGTCCAGTTGCACCTTAACCGACCGGTCGCAGGTTGCGGCCGGAATCAGGAATCCGATCTCGGTGAAATGGTGACCGCTCATCAGTGTATCCCCCAGAACATACTGATCGAAGACCTGAGACGCTGCCTTGTTCTCGGCTGCACCGTTGAGGAGGATCTGGCTGTCACACTGGAAGGAACTCCAGAAGCCCTGCTCTCCGGGCTTGTTTTCTGCAGTAATGATGTTGAAGATGAACCAATTGAAGTCCCCGCTATCATCTTCAATCACTACCTTCAATGTGTACGTTCCGGCTGCGGGCAAGTTGAGCCACGCATCAGGGCCATCTGTATTGAGAAGCAAGTACTCTCCGCTGAGACCAACGGACTCTGGGGCCTCAAGCACCCACCACTGGTACTTGCAAGTGCCGTTGGGACAAAGAGCCTCCACATAGGCGTGTACCGCCCGATAGGTCCACGAGGTCACCTTCGACAGCACCGCCTTGGTTATCTGGATTGCCGATGACTTGATGGAAACGTCAACCTGCACCCCCAAGAGGCCGGGGGTTGAGGCTTCATCGGTGCAGACCATATCTGCCTTCACTGCCACACCGTAGTGGGACACGACCTCGAAGGTCTCGGTCTGAACGGGATTGCATGCGTGTACTACATTGTGGTCGCAGTCCAGCAGCGAGAGCAGAACGAAGTACTCACCCGGTGCAAGGTTGAATTGCGCTTCGATATACGGTCCCAAGTCGAACATCTGTTCGTTAAGAACAAGAATCTCCTCCGCAACGAATTGATCCTGATTCAGGGTAGAAAAGACCCACACCCTGAGCATACAGACCCCAATGGCCGCCAACTCCTCAGGGGCCAGCGTTGCAAACAAGGTGACCTGGCCCGGGTCAGAATCTTGCCCAGGAAGAACCTCTGCCGGCACGGAGATCACGACAGGCCCATTGTCGATGTTGGCACTGAAGCTCAGCGTCTTCCCGCCAGGAACGTGCACATAAGAGGAGGAGCCCGACGGCCAGCCGAGCAGCTTGTTGCCGTCAGCCTCAACTGTCTTGGCGGGGTCGTTGCTCTCTTGGCCATTAGTGGCCTCCTGGACCGGTATAGGTTCCTGGTCTTGGCCCGATTCCTGGACCGGCATAGGGCCCTGGTTGTAGTCAGATTCCGGTACCTCACAAGCTGTAAACGCAACCATAAGGCCTGCCACAAACAAAACATTGGTAACAACTCTTTTCATTATAAGCCTCCAATTGAAAAACCCACCAGCACCAACCATGGGCCGGCGAGCGTTGTCGTAATGAGAAAAGGAGCCGTCAATCCTTGGAGCTAAAGCTCTTTCCGGAAACCCAGCGGGCCTGATGCTTGTGAACGGCCTGTCTGGTGCCCAGAAGAACGAACCCGAGCGGTGCTGTATGTTGGGATTCGCCCCCGAGCCCTCCTCTTTTCGCGCTGGAGCCTTGCGACACCCACCCACCAATTCGGTCTCTTGAAACCATTCCGGGTAAGCTCTGTAGAAGAGCCTCTGATACCCGATTGGTCGTTTCTTCTCATTGCAATCCATGCTCTTCTCCTTTCTATGCTCGGAGGCCCCATCTCGGGGCCCCGAGCCTCGGAAGAGTTACTGACAAGCGGTTGGGAATGCTTCGCCGGTCTTCACTCTTTGAGGAGCAGAGACCCCCGGAATCGAGTTGAGATCGGCGTGATACTTCCCGGTTCCCGACACGAGCTTGCCGCCAGATAGTTCATTGAGCTTGTAGACGGCTACTGCAGCCATGCTGTCTGAATAATCACGGCCTTCGTTTCTGAAGCAGCTGATAGAGAAGGGGCTGTTGCTCAGTGGAAGAGCCTCGGCGAAGACGCCGATGGTCTCCGTCAGGCCGTGGAAGCCATTTGCCAGCACGCCCGACTGCATACTTCCACCGACCCTCAGGGTGATCAGCCCCGATGGCCAGGTCACTGCCGGAAGCTCGCAATCCGGTGTCAGAATGTGGACCTCACAGCTAGAGAGATTGCCGATGAGCTTCGCCACTCCGTTGGCGTCAACTGTGAGCGCCACTACATCCCATTTATCCACGGTGTTCCCGTAGCCATTCTTGCAGCCAAGTAGGGTGGGGTTCTCACCCACTAAGCCATCAACAACCACGAAGAGCTGTCCCTTGGATAGGGGCACCCCCAAGCTCGTGGGCTTGATCTGAGCCGTGGCCACACAGAATCGGTAGATCCGTGTGCCCGAGGTCAGTTCGAACAGCACCTCGTAGGGATCCGGACCCGTCAGGGCCGCCTTGATGACCAGCGCTATCGTCATTCCCTGTCCATTGAGTTCCATGGTAGGCGTTTGACATGCGTTGCTGCCCGCGTACTTAAGCTGTCCACCTGGCGCAGAGTTGGTTACGCACTCCCCCAAGGCATTGCATGCATCGTCATCAGTCTTCAGATTGCCATCAGAACAGATGCTGAGAGCCGGTTTCGGCGAGTTCTTGCAGACCCCTTGCTCACAGTAGGAATCCAAGCAATCGTCCATGTCATCCGGGCACTGAACGAATCCCGTGGGCTGGCAGGCCCCTTCTAGGCAAGAGGCCCCCAGCGAGCAGGCATCGCCATCATCACATGGCAGACCGTTGGGAAAGTGGGTCACCAGGCATTCTCCTGTTGCAGGAACACAAGCCGAGAACTGGCACCCGTCAAGAGGGGTCGTGCACTGCACCTGAGAGGCCATGATGCAACTCCCATTACCGTCGCACTGTTCCAAAGTGCACTTATTGCCGTCGGTGTCGCAAGATGTGCCCGCCGCAGAGTTCTGCTCAATGCATCCACCCACAACGGGGTCGCAGAAGGCTATCCGGCAAGGGGTCGAGGGCAGACAATCCAGGGGCTCACCAGGAAGGCAGTACCCCTCCACGCACTGTTCATTCACGGTGCATGGGTCGCCGTCATCGCATGGGCCAGCGGTGCAATCCGTGGGCTGACAACTATCTGAAACACACTCGCCCAGACTGCATTGCCCCACCGTTCCGCAACGAGTCTCACACTTTATTATTGCACCCAAGGCCCCATCCGTAGGCTTGGGCATATACTGGCATGCATCAGTCAGCCCGTTCTCACCACACTTAGAGGGCATACATACACCGTAGTTACACTCATCCAGCGTACACTCCACGGGCGCTGATCCCTTGCATGTGCCATCGACGCAGGTCCCAGAGGAATAGCAGCAGTTCATGCCTGGGCAGGTCACACCATTAGTGACTGGTGCCAACTTGGGCATGAGACCGCTTGAGGCCACGCAGGCCTCACAAGCGTTGGTGGGAGACAAGACCCCGTGGGCCACGCAGACGTGAGTGCTGCCACTGCCGGGCATGGCCTTGGCTACACAGAAACCAGGCTTGTGGTAGACGATGTCCTTAGTACACTCTCCGTCTACCAGCTTGTAACTGGCACACTCCTCTGCCCCTGGAACCGGGCACAGCTTCTTCACGCCGGGGATGCAGACTCCGTCCCTGCAGTAATCCCCAAGGGTGCTCTCATCATTATCACTACACTCCATGAAGTCGGTAATATTGATGAGTCCTGTTTTTCCATCCTGAAGGACCTCACACAACTTGCAGGGGCTATTGGTAGGCGAATCCCCCTGCTCTACGCACTGGTTGTAAGTCCCCTTGAAAAGGCACCATCCTTCCTTCTCAACCACTTGTGCGAATGTCGAAGGGATTCCCGGAACTACCGGGCATCCGGGTTCGAGCCGCTGACATTCGGGGTCGAGAGATCCCCATGGCTTCTTCTTGGTCCCCTCGCACTTGTTGATTTCCCCAAGCCTGCAGATGTCATCGTAAGTGCAGGTGTCCCCATCATCACACTCGGCCAAGGCTGCGAAGTCCATGCTGCCATCGGCCAGACATGTCCAGCACCCTGTCTGGTCCTGGTCACCAACATCGAAGCAGCTATAGACGCAGTCGGCGTCGGTTGGGAAGCCTCCGTTGACAGGCTGGCATTGGGGCAACATGCCTTCGCTGAACACGCAAACGCCTTTGGGTATGTCTGGCTTGCAGAAGCATGTGTCACTGATAGCAACCGGCGTGCCGGCATAGCCACACGGGCCGTCGGAGCAATCGATGGGCGTTCCAACACATTCCCCCCATCCGTTGCACTGATCGGCAGTTGTGCAGGGGTCCCCATCGCCCTCTCCGTCCCCGCATGGAACTCCGGCGGATGCCCAAGTGTACTTACATGTGTGGGTCTCAAGGTCACAGATGTCCGTGGTACAGGGGTCCCCATCGTCACAGGCTTCGGCACCTTTGAGCACCGTGCGCTCACACTTGTCCTTGCAGATGATCGTCGCACACTCAAGTTCCTGAGGGTACTCGGACTCTTTGCACGGGCGACATCCGGTCGGTTCCAACTGCCCACCACCGTCAACGGCGTCTCCAGAAGGGTCCAGGAACGATACGTCTACCAAATCCTCCTCCCAATTGAGCAGTCCTGATGGCCCTTGGTCGGCCTCATCATCCGCCTGTTGCACCTGACACCCCAGGCCGACGAAGCCTGCCTCCGTCAAGCACAGGAGCATCAGAACTCTGCCAAAAACTCGTGCTCTGTTCATCGTGCACCTCCCAATGTTAAGGCGTTGGCTAACCCGCCCCTTCTGCCCAGGCGAGGGCCACAGCCACAGAACGCTTCCGACATGACGCCATTGCGGTTTGCATGCACTTTCATCATGTTTGCTAGCATGATATTGCTTCTAATGTTTAACTGATAAACTGTGTCTGTAGGCTGATCTGAGCACTGGTAAATGTAGTATTGCAAACCTGAATATTGCCTTAGGTCAGGCTTCTGTGGGATGCAATATCCTAACTCATACACCATAACAGACCCTACCATCACCATTCTCCATCAAGAATAGTTGCATTTCGCCTCGCTCGTCCGGGTGACATGCTGAGCTACCAGCGGCTGTTCCGCCGGTCCAGTCCTGAGTCATCTCACCAAGAAAGCCGTCTAGTCCTTCGAACCTTGCGACCTTCCTTGCACCTACCGTGCCAAGGGTGACCACCGCACGATGTTGGCTCGGAACTATCTGATATCTTTGCTATTTTTGAGCACAAGCTGGCAGCCATGACAGGCTGTCGTCCTGTCTTTGACAGTCAAAGACAGTCAAAGACAGGGTGAGCCAACCCGGCCCGGCTTCTTCGATTCGCCTCAGAAGAAACTGCGGTGGATTGTCCGCCACAGGACACATCCCGACTGCAAGCAATATGTCACTTCGCCTGATTACAGCAACACATGGCATGCTCGACACAGCGCCTAGCTGTATCTTGAAACATCGGCCACCTTCTGGGCCAAGGAGCGGGCGTAAATCCAGAGCCCTAACTGGCTGCGGTGCCCAACCGGTACCTCACTGAGGTGGCACTAATGCCTGCATCGTGGCCTGCAGAAGAATCTCCAGAGTGTCGAGCAATGGTACACCATATCGTTCTTGTTGGATAACCGACGGTAGGTCAGTGCAGGCGATCAGCAGAGCCTGTGCACCCTTCGCCTTCAGTCCCTCGACCACGCGGGCCAGCAAGTCCCGCTCTGCCAACCCGGCTTTGCCCGCATACACAGCTCTTACAATCTCGTTAATTCCACGTTGTTCATCCATATCCGGCCGCACAAGTTCTATTCCTGCCAACTTGAATGCAGGACCGTAGACACTATCTATGACAAAGGGCGAGGCCGCTAGAATACCAACTTTCGCCCAACCTCGTGATCGCACAGCGGCAACCGCAGCCTCTATCAAATTCACATTCTTGAGTCTCGCGAAGTCCTTGCTGACATCTCTGACGACCGGCTGCAGTGTATTGCAGGGGACGGCAATAACACCTGCCTCCAGACTCTCCAACGCCTTCAGGGCCTCCCTGGTTGTATCCACCGCCTTATTCATTACGGCCTCGTCGCTTAGGCCTCCGGCCAGAAAGGGCATGGGTGCGTCAACCATGACCAATCTAGGTCTCAAGTGGGCACCGAGGTCACTCGCAGCCATCTTGGCATGAAGACCGATGTAGAATTGCGCCGTGGCATCTGGGCCATTACCTCCCACAATTCCAATCACCGTACCCGAGCCGCTCCGTGGTGCGCACCCGAGACACAGATTTGCCAAGACAAACAACAGCAGCCAATGCCGACCATCTGGAAGAATTGCGACCTCGCTGAGCCACCCTGCGGTGTTGCCATTGATGGACCGCTTCAGACCAGCCGATTCCTCCCGTACCTGCCCGAACGCCCCTGCCGCCGAGGCTCGTCGACCCTCCACCGTTTCCGATCCGCACAGATTGGCGATAAATCTCATGACACACCTCCAAATCATTCGTTCATGCCTTGAATAGGGTAGTCACCCAAAGCAATATTCGTACATTGGATTAACGGATATCTATGCCTTATCCACTCCAGCATGCAACTCTTAGTATGATTCGGTTGCAGCAACGAACACATCCTATACTCCACCATAAATGCCTGCAAGTCAACCTCCATAGACTTGTTCACAATGACCTTTCTTGTGAACCACTTAATGAAGGCTTCCCATATGGGGTTCATTTCCACCGTTTCAGCGTTCCTGATCTCACTTACAACCTTTATATGATAACCATTGCCCGCAGTGGGCTTTATCAAAAAATTTGAAAAATACAACACGCCCTTCCAGTCCCTTATAATCTCTCCATTCCAGTCATTCTTCAGCCACGAGAGATTGCCATTTGATACAATGGCATACATCGGTGACGATGGCAATCCGCAGTACAAGAACACCCGAATTCTGCCACTATCAGGCAGGCTTTCACTCACTATTGCGTAAATCTCTATGTTTTCTATTACATATTCAACAAAACGCTGATGCGAAAAGTTGGCATCAGACAGTTCTGAGCCTCTAAGCTTGCATGTTTGAGCATCCGGATGAATTACAGTGGCCACAACTGCCCCTCCAGATTTCAACCGTTTCTCTAACGATTCCGGACAATCAACTGCTAAGGAAGGAATAACGGTATCATGAATTAACAATAGTCCGGGCAATGGATCCTCAAGAAACCACTTCTCATACTGTGGCTTTGATGCGATCACAGCATCAATAAATATAGTAGGATCAGTGTGCCGATTTGGCGGTTTAGATTCCACTACTATAGTATGTATGTCACGATTGGAGTATGCGTATAACGCAAGACCAGCGAAACCAATAGCCACAATCAAGGCCAGGCTGATACCAATCACCGCCGTACGACGCCAGAAGATTGGGCTGCGGCCGAGCTCGACAGGAGTCTTTGCTTCTGGCTGTTGCGATTCGTCTACTGAGTCGCCATGAGATGGGTCGTCCTCTGTGCAGACGGCGGGGAACTCTTCGAGGGGCTCAGCATCTGCGGGTTCGGCAGCGGTGCATGGACCTTCATCGCATTTGGAAGCGGCAAGGCAGTGAAGCGCCTTGATTACTTCTCTCCGGGTCTTTGCTGCTGCCCAATCTGGGCCAAGAAGCTGTTCAAGAGCAGCCACATCGTTGGGGGGGAGTTCTGCTGCGTTCCCGAACCGAGACTTCGTCGGGTCTTTGTTCGCGCAGTCCACCCCGGGCGGACACAGTAGCTCAACAACCATTGGCCAGACTGACCGGCTTGAAGGGTAACTAGGCATGGGCGGCGGTATGCCACACGACACCAAGTAGGCAGCGGCCCATTCGAGCAAAGACAGCTCATTGGTCCCGCTCTGGTGGTCGTTCCAGAAGAATGGTAAACGGTTACGTGCCCGCTGAACGGTGAGACTCGTCGTACCACGCAGCACGACCACCTTTGACGCCAGCCGGCCCCTCAATGAGCCGCCCTCAACCAAGGCACCACCGGTCTCAGAGATTCCTCTGATGTACTCTGGCAGGTCATCAACGGTGATAGTATTTGACTGCGCCTTGGTCAGCGCATGTTTGACAACGTTCTCCAACTCACGCACATTTCCGGGATAGTGGTGGGTACGAATCAGCGACATAGCTCTGGAATCAAAATAAGGATCCTTTTTGCCGTACTTTTCTTCGTGCTTCTTCAAGAAATGCTGAGCCAGTAAAGGTATATCGACAGCACGTTCTCGAAGTGGTGGTATGGACACCTCTACAACACGCAACCGATAAAACAAGTCGTCCCTAAACTGACCAGACTTGACTAACTGCTTTAAATCTCTATGGGTCGCACAAAGAACCCGCACATCGACACTAATCGGACCTTGTCCTCCGAGACGCGTCAGGCACCTCTCCTGGAGCACTCGAAGCAACTTGGGTTGAAGTTCCAAGGGCATGTCGCCAATCTCGTCAAGAAACAGGGTGCCCCCGCTGGCCCGCTCGAAGAGCCCAATCGACCGTTCTCGAGCATCAGTGAATGCACCCCTTTCATGGCCGAAAAGCGCGCTGTCGAGAAGAGTTGGAGCGATACCGGCACAGTTCCAAGCGACAAACGGTCCCCCGGCCCTTGGCGAGTTCTTGTGCAAAGCCCTTGCCACGAGTTCCTTGCCGGTACCACTTTCTCCATGAATCACAACGTCGGACGGTGTGCCGGCAATGCGGATAACGTTTTCGAACAGGGCGAGCATAGGTTGGCTTTGGCCGATCATGCCGAAGTGAGAGAGCGGTCCCGATACCTGCCTGGCCCCAACATCATCTGTCCCAAATTGATCGTCGCTATTCAACGGAGGAAGGTCATCGATCATCGTCACCCCACAAATTATGTTACGGCAACTCATTTACAGGCATTATGTCAAACTATCAGTGACGCTAACGTACCTTAGGCCAGGCAACGAACCCCCATTGGCCAAACCAGGTACCAGGGAAATCGCTGCCAGACCGTCGCTTGCTGGCCCATATCGAGCTACCTCCCCGGAGATTCTCCATTAATGGCCTCACAATACCGCTTGCCTGGCGGAAAGGGCAAGGATTTCTCATGGCAGACGGACAACTTTCCTTGTCCATCAAGCGCCCGCTAACTAATTCCGTTGCCTTGGTGGTGCCGACATTGTGCCAAACATGGCCTAGAAAGCATCCCAAACAAATCCGTGTCCCACGTTTCAGCGCGGGCGTTCTAATCCTCCACCACACCCTTGCCCCACGCCCCACCAACCTGCTACAAGTAACCCATCTCCCACGCTCGGAGGTCCTTATGGTCCGCACATGCATCAGGTTGACGCTTCTCCCAATACTGCTCCTCTGCACCACCGGCTGCGGG
>Ga0302238_1000698_pt1 | contig 32080 bp, 25 predicted proteins | sample AAG_UR_Asn_MG_FD_193527 | JGI IMG/M metagenome (GOLD analysis project Ga0302238, IMG submission 193527) | Enriched activated sludge microbial communities from anaerobic digester in WTTP, New Holstein, Wisconsin, United States - AAG_UR_Asn | ecosystem: Engineered > Bioreactor > Anaerobic >... | reverse complement strand
CAAACAGCTCGTCGCCGCCGTCGCCCGAGAGGGCCACCTTGACGCTCCTCGCCGTCTCGCGGGCCACGATGTAGGTGGGCAGCGCCGAGGAGTCGGCGAAGGGCTCGTCGAAGGACTCGAGAACCGCCGGGACGGCCTCCAGGACGTCGCGGGCGGTGAGGGCGATCTCCCGGTGCTCGGTCCCGTGAAACCGGGCCGCCTCGCGGGCGTAGGAGCGCTCGTCGAAGAGCGGCATGTCCGCAAAGCCGATCGTGTAGGTTTGCACGGGCCGCGGGGAGTGCCTCGCCATGAGGCCCACGACGATGCTCGAGTCGATGCCGCCGCTCAGGAAGGCCCCCACGGGGACATCGGCAACCATGTGGCGCCGAACGGCGGTGTCGAGGGTCTCGAACAGGAGCGCCTTCTGCTCCTCGAGATCCGCCTCGCCGGAAGCCGCATCCCGCCTGCGGTCGATGTTCCAGTATTCGGTCACGCTCAGGGCCCCGCCCCGAAAGCAGAGGGTCTGCCCCGGCAGGAGCTTCCGGATGCCCTGGAAGATGCTCCAGGGGGCGGGGATGTAGTTGAACGTCAGGTAGAGCCCGAGGGCCTGCCAGTCGATCCGTTTCTCCACGCCGGGGTGCTGCAGGATCGACCGGATCTCCGAGGCGAAGAGGAACGTGTCGCCGTTGTGCCGGTAGACCAGGGGTTTGATGCCGATGCGGTCGCGGCTCAGCACGAGCGTTTCCGTCTTTTCGTCCCAGACGGCGAAGGCGAACATGCCCGCGAGCCGCCGCGCGCAGGCTTCCCCCTCGTCCTCGTAGAGGTGGACGATGACCTCGCTGTCGGTGTTCGAGCGGAAGCGGTGGCCCCTGCCCTCCAGTTCCCTGCGGAGCTCCGGGTAGTTGTAGATCTCGCCGTTGAAGACGAGCCACACGGTGCCGTCCTCGTTGGACAGGGGCTGACGGCCCGCCTCGGAGAGGTCGATGATGGAGAGCCGGCGGTGGCCGAGTCCCACCGACTTTCCGGGCGCCTGGCGCAGGTAAACCCCCGACTCGTCGGGGCCCCGGTGGGTCATCACGTCCGTCATGCGCCGCAGGACCGTTTCGTCGATCCGGCTGCCGTTTGTCGTTATTGCTCCGCAGATTCCGCACATGATCTCGTTCCTCAACCCCGGCCGCCGACGTGAACGTCACGGAAAACGCCTTCCAGTTCTTCGACGTTCCGCTCCCAGCTGTAATATTGCTCTGCAAAGACCCGGCAGCGAGCGGCTATTTCTTCCCTCAGGGCTGGATTTTCCCGAAACGCGGCAATTTTTTCGCTGATCTTCTCTGCCATGGATTTTGCCGAAGCGTCCCGGAAAAGGAAACTTTCATCGAAGCGGCCCAAAATCTCGCTGGTCCCCCCGACGGGCGTCCCGACCACCGGCAGCCCTGATGCCAGAGCCTCCGGCGTGATCAGCCCGAAACCCTCGAGCTCGACGGTGGGCAGCACGAACAGGTCCGCCATGCGGTAGTAATCCGGCAGCAGCTCCTCCGGGATGAACCCGGCGAAGAGGACGTGATTCGAAAGCCCCAGGTCCTTCACCAAAGCAACCAGGCTATTCCTGAGAGGCCCCGACCCTCCGATCACCAGCAGCACCTCGGGATGGACGCCTGCAACCTTTTTCATGGCATAAAGGAGCTGGTCAAGCCCCATCCTGGGAACGAGGTTCCTCACCGTGAACAATATAACCTTGTGCTCCGGAAGCGTCAGTCGGCGGCGGATCGCCATCCGTTCTGCCCCGCCCCAGGGTGGTTGGAATTTTTCTAGGTCGGCACCACCAGGGATGATGCGGCTTCGTGACACCGGAATGCCATAGACGTCCTGGAGTTTCTCCGCCGTGAACCGGCTCAGGACCACGAAACGGTCCGAGGCCACCAGGGCCTTCCGCTCGATGAATTTCCGCACTTGGAGATTCACCCCATAGATAACACGGCCCAAGGGATTCGACGGCATCCTGTTTCGTGAGCGGAATTCCTCGAATGCAAGCGAATGACAGGTGTAGATGACGGGCATCTTGAGACTGTCCCGGGAACGGAGAACTGCATAGGCCGAGAAGGGCTGATGGAAATTCAGAATGTCGAAAGATACTTCCTTACGAATGGCTTCAAACAACCGGCGGCCGTTTCGCAGAGTCGTTGAAAAAAATGAAAGGCCGCTGGTCCAGTCCACGGCATATCGCCACTCGTGAACCCCTGCAAGCGTCTCCGAATTGGTCTCGTGCGAGGGAAGCCTGCGGGTCAGAACATGGACCTCGTGGCCTTTCCTGACCAGACGGGTACACTGCTCATAGAGAACCCGCTCGGCCCCGCCGATGACTTTTTTCATGGAAACGTCTGTCACAAGAAGCAGCTTCAACGAATCCCCCGAAAACAACCGAGTGACAGAGCTTGAAGTGCAATGCGCGCCTTTCCGCGGGAAGGCTGCTGCCCACCCTGCCCCGTTGTCCGGAAATGCCCAACATCCCTCATCATTCCAGCAAGGATCGTACCACGACATCCCTCTCTTTGCAGAAGGTTCGCAGGATGTCGATGGATGCGGAAACCGCGGTCCCCGGTGAAATGATCAACAGGCTCCGACAGCAGCACCCCTGCAGCAATACCCTATTGTTTCCTCGCCCGGACCTCGAGGGAAGGGCCTGCAGTCCATTGACCGAGGCTCGCCAATTCAAGGAACCGGGCGACAAGCCAGGTGATGCGCCTGGCGGTGCCGTTCGCCACGGCAGGCCAACGGTCGGAAAATCGCACGCTGTCGGACAAAGGGGCGTTCCGAAGGCGGATCTCTTCGAATCCTGCGCGGGACAACAGCCGTCTGATGAAATCGGGGACGAAACTGTGCTGGTGGAAGATGGTCAGTTGCTTCGCTGTCCGCTCGCGGTTCATCAACTGGAGAAAACGAAAAACCGAGGCATGAAACAGCCCGTTGGGTACGCGAAGAAACAGCAGGCCGGCGGGTTTCAGGTGTCGGGATGCCCGCTCGATCTCGCCCCAGGGTTCATCCATGTGATCGAGCACGTTGATCATGGTGATGACGTCGAATCTCTCTCGTGGTTCGATCTGATCGAGCCCGGCCACGACGCGTATGTCCCCATGCTCTTCCCGCAAGTAAGTCACGGATTTCCGGGAGGGTTCGACGCCCAGTACCGTCCATCCCCGATCGCGGGCGCTTCCCAGGAAGAATCCGCAGCCGCAGCCCACGTCCAGCAGTGAACCGGTCGGGACGATCTTCTCTATTTCATCGAGAATCTGCCTGAAGAGCCGGTCCCGACGGCCTGATGTCTGATCCCCGGCCAGTTCGTCGAAATAAATGTCCCGGTAATAATCCGCCGACGAGACATCTTCCTGCCGTCCCCGGTTTCCCCGCCTGGCAATCAGACCGCAGCCGCTGCACCGGATATACTCTTCCCCCGATCTTCTGAAATACCGTTCAGCCGGTTCCCTGCAGAAGGCGCAGCGGTGCAGATCGTCCATGGCGCTATTCTCTGTTCATGTGCCAGCGCATGTCCCCCTCCACCATTTCCCGAACCAATTCATTAAATGAAACGCTTGGCGTCCAGTTGAGTTTCTTCGCGGCCTTTGAGGCGTCGCCCTGCAGAATGTGAACCTCTGCGGGACGGTAGAGTTGTTCGTCGATGACCACGTGGTTGCGATAATCCAGGGCGAGGCAATTGAACGCCCTTTCCAGGAATTCCCTTACCGTATGGGTCTCGCCCGTCGCGATGACGTAATCGTCGGGTTCGGCCTGCTGAAGCATGAGCCACATGGCGTGGACATAATCCTTGGAATGGCCCCAGTCGCGCTTGGCATCCAGATTTCCCAGGCGTAGTTCACGCTCGAGTCCCAACTTGATCCGAGCCGCACCGGATGTGATTTTTCTCGTCACGAATTCCGCGCCGCGCCGGGGGGATTCATGGTTGAACAGGATCCCGGATAGGGCGAATAGACCGTAGGCTTCGCGGTAATTGCGTGTCAGCTCGAATCCGGCGAGTTTCGAGATTCCGTAGGGCGAGCGAGGGTGAAAAGGGGTGTCCTCGCTCTGCGGGGATGCCTTCACATGACCGAACATTTCGCTCGATGCGGCAAAATAGAAACGGCACTCCGGAGCCTGGCGCTTGAGGGCCGACAGCACGTAGTGGGTACCGTTCAAATTGGTGTTGATGGTGGAGAACTCATCCTCGAAGGAGTAGGACACATAGCTCTGCGCGGCGAGATGGTAGCACTCGTGCGGCTGCACGTCCGCAATGATGTTGAATAGGCTGGCGTAGCTTTCCATGGAGGCGCTGTGAATATGGATTCGATCGAGAAGATGCCGGATGCGCCACATCCGGGCCTGGGGGTGCTCGAGGGCGACGCGCCGGACTATTCCGTGCACCTCGTAGCCTTTCTCGAGGAGGAGTTCGGCAAGATAGCTGCCGTCCTGACCGGTGATCCCGGTAATCAAAGCCCTTTTCATTTCATCCTCCATTCGTCAGCATTTCTTCGATATCGTCAAGATAGGGTTTCCAGGCCCGAGGGCCCTTCAGGCGCTCAATGTGCCGCAGCCCCTCCTCCCTAAGATGCCGGTAGACCACCGGGTCTTCCATTTTTTCAAGTGCCTGCTTCCATTCCCCGGGGGTTGAGGGATCTGCGGTGAGAGCCGCCCCGCCCGTCGTTTCCACCAGCACCGGGATTCGGCTCACGACCGCCGGGGTCCCGCAGGCCATCGCTTCCAACGGCGGATACCCATACCCCTCTGCCAAGGAAGGCTGGGCCAGGCAGAATGCATTCCGCAGAAGATCGGGCAGATCGCAGTCGTCCACGTCGCTGACCCACAGCGCGGAGCGGGTATCGAACCGGCGCTCCCAGTAAGACCGGTTCTTCTCCGAAACGCCGACAAAGACAAGCGGTCGACGAAGCTGCGAGGCGATCCGAAGAAGCACGCCAAGGTTCTTATGAGGAAGTCCATTGCCGATAACGGCGATGTAACCCGGTTTTAGATCATGCGCAGCCAGCACATGAGAGTCGCCTTTCGTCGCGTGACAGGCAAACTTTCCATCAATCCCCGGATATCGAACGCGAGGGTTCTTCCCTGCATGGCCTGCAAGGTTGGCCGTTTCCCGAAGGCTCCATTCCGAGTCATACCAGGACAACGATGCGTTCCGGAGAGACTGCTGCAGGCGGTAGCGATCGAAAAGGGTCCTCGCGCGGCGGCGATAGGGTTCGTGCGTCAGGTCCAGAACGTCGTGGACGATGTGAATGCTCCTGCAATGACATCCGAAAAGGGGCAACTTGGGATAGGGGCTGATGAACAGGTTGAAGCCCTGCCGGGTGAGATCGGAGAGTGCTTTCTCGGACGCCAGCCTCCTTCCTGGAAGAGAATAGGCAGACAGGGATTCCCGGCCCCTGAGTCCCTCGGGCATCTCCTGCCCTTCGACCAGCGCAAGAGCCGCCCGAAAGTCCCGGCGGCAAAGGGCGTCGACGAGACCTTCCAGCACACGGCCGATGCCCGTCGGCCGGCCGCGACGAAACTCGCGAGCGTCAATGAGGATGCCTGTACTCATTTCAGATTCTCTAAATCGCCTGGCCAATCAATCCCTTATGGGCCAGAAGGCCGGCTTCGACGTCTAGGGCGATTTTATTCAAGGTTCGTACCAAGCATGGCCGTCTTCAACAAACAAGGATCGCCTCTGACAGCCGCATGCCCCGTACCACGAGTGTTGGGCGCGGCCGACAATGTCGGAAAGGGCTTCGTCGGAGGATCTCGCCGAAATTTCGACAGGCTGGACGGTTCCCGTCCCGGCGCGTGCCGTTCACCACCAAAGGCGCGCTACGACAAGAGTCCGACGAAAATTCGGCAAGTCCATGTGCTCGACCACCGTGGACCGTGCGGGAATTGACTTCAGGTCAATCGAATCGCCTACAAAGAGTGTAACGTTTCCCTTCGGATACTCCTCCCAGGCCGGATAGGCATCCTGCATCGTAAAAATGGGCACATGGCTTCCCAGCATGCCGAACGTCAGGGTGTGTCCCGGGTATTTCTCTGCGATTTCCAGCGCCGTATCCCTGAGTTCATGGCTCACCCGACTCTCACCCCACTGCCACTGGACCGCGGAGCTGACCAGAAACAGACACGCCAGTGAACCGGCGAGGACCTTCCGGGGCAGACGCTCAAAACAATACCAGAGGAGCAGGGCGCAGACTGCGGTTCCCCCGATTGTGACCTGGACGGGCAGCCCTCTCTCCGCAAGCAAGTCGGGAGCGAAATGGTCAAGCACACCATAGGTCAAGGCATAACCCGCTACCAACGCGGAGGCCGGGTATACGATCAGGCTGCGGCGGACCGTCAGCCGGGGTAGCGTATCGGCAGCCAGCCCTGACCAGAGTTGTGCACCCAGGACAATCATCGGCAGCAAAAACGGCAACCGATACCGGAGCGGCGCAAAATGCATGCACGCGAGGGCGGCAACACCGGCAATCAGCCAGACGCATGTCAGCAACCTCGGCCAATTCCAATGCCGGCTGCTCGCGCAGCGAAAGAAGGCCACACTGGTCAGAAGGGTCTCCACAGGGTGACGACAGAACAGGTTGGATTCCAGGAACCGGGCCGGTGCGAATGCCTTCGATCCCGATTCGTCATATGTCGATGTGGGCAGAAACGAAACCGAGGCTCCCGTGTACTTTAGCACCGACCGCAGCATCGGGTGCAGCGCATCCAGGCCGGCCAGCCACAACAGCCATGCAAGCCATACAATCCCGGACAGGGCGAGTCCAGCTCCCACGAAGGGCGTCGCCCTTCGCCATGTGACGGCCCAATCCCTATCCAGCAGAACATAGCTTGAGATCCAGGCGACCAGGACGGCGGCGGAAAAAATCGCTGCAATCAGTTTCACGAAGGGCGCCAGGCCCAGGCCGAAACCGCCCAACACGGCCAGGGCGATGAATCGACGGTCGCGTCTCTCCTGACGGGCTGAAGGCAGCAGGACGAAGACCAGGGCAGTCATGGCGCAGACGGCCATGAACTCCATGTCGCCCTTCGGAACCCGCTGACGCGCGAACATGACATACGAAAGCAGGAGGGACACCAGGGCGGCAACGGCAGGAGACAGCATCCACGGGATTAGCCTGGTTGTCGGAGAAAGAGTTCTCGCATACAGGGCCATGGACCCTATTACGACGAAGCCGAAGATCACCGACAGCAGAACGGCCTGTGCATACCCGAGGCCCCATATCCGGAACCAGCCCGTCGTCAACCAGACATAACCAGGGGCGACGAACAGGCTGTGCCCCCCGCCCGGCCGCCATTGATCAAAAAGCAGAAACGACCGGACGTTGTACAGGTAGTAGCCGGGGTCCAGCCAGGCATCCGCAGACCAGCAGATGACCGCCGGGTCCCGCTCAAGATCCATAAAGCGCAAGACGGCGGAGACCACCGCGGCCGCCACGAGGCCGACGACCAGCGCCCGGCCCCCTCTGCTTCCCCCGGCGGGAGATTGGAGAGCTCGTTCCATCATGCCATGAGGCGCCTCAGATCTTTCGCCAATTCTCGCAACCAGAGCCTGCGCGAGGCATCCCGGATATCGGACCATGCCATGCCGTCCCGGACAGTGAAACGGGGGATCTGCCATCTGCTGATACCCGGTGAAAGGTGGCCGGGCAGATTTGTGAAGGCCGCTGCGTACCCGGCCTCGCTCACGATCCGGACGACGCGCTGATCATACCGACCGTAGGGATAGGAAAACAGGACGTCCTCGTCACGGTTCTGCAGGACATTGCCCCTCAGATCGTCGAGGGACCCCACGATCTCCGACTGGGCCCGGGCATCGGTCACAGCCAGCAGGTCCGCGTGCGTTCTCGTGTGGGACCCGATAGTCACCCCCATCGACGCCAGTTCCCGGGCGGCCTCGCGGCTCATAACCGTTCCCGGGGTTGCCCCCCCGCGGTTGTCCCAATCGTTTTTCCGGTCGAGCATCCCCGTGGGCACAAAGACCGTGACCGCGGCGTCTCCGTACGAAATAGTCCTCTTCAATAACTCGTGAACGGATGCGTACCCGTCGTCGAAGGTCACGGAAACGACCTGCTCGAAGGAAAGCGATGCCGGCGACGTCTCGAGACGTCGCGTCATTTCCGGCAGGGGAACTATCCAACGTCCCGCCCGCCGCGCATCCTCGATGATCGTCAAATACTGCCGCTCGCTGCAGCTATACTCGTTCGGCGCGTCCGGGCCGGCATCCCGCGCAACGCGGATATCATGGAACGTCAGGACGATGGGTCTCGTGAAAAACCGATTCCTCAGGTAGAGGCAAAATGCCCGAATCCGGCCGACCTCCGAGCCTGTGTCCATCACCAGCCGGGTGACCGGCAGGAGCCAGCGGACTCCGCCCTTGAGCAACTCGTCCCGGATCCCACGGATTTCGGGCGTCAGCGGCTGAAGCCCGCTCGGGCGATCGGGCCGGGCCTGCCTCCAGAGGACGAGCGACCAGACCGCAGCCAGCAGCGGAACGGCAAGGACGGCCACCGAGGGAAGATATGCGCCCACCGTAGTCAGCGCGGATATCAGCAGGACAACCTTGAGCAGGAAGTTGCCGCGAAGGGGCATAAGGAGGGCCCGGAGGGGTCCCCGGCTCTTGCAGATGCGGAAGAAATCCGCCTTGCCGCGCCTGACAAACCACGCAAAGACTGACGGCAGGGAATCCCGCTGTCTGTGAAACACATACGCCTTCGGGACAAACAGGGTTTTGGACCGTGCCCCGACACGCCGAAAAAAATCCTGGTCCTCGCCCCCCCATCGCAAGAAGAGATCGAAGCGACCTGCTTCGCGGGCAAGGTGTGCCCGCACCGCGCAGTTGCCCGTCGAAAGAAGATTCGATACCTGGACTGATCCCCCGGCCCGCAGATAGCGGGAAAGGCCCCCCGCGGGAAACCCGAGAAGGGATACACAGCGGCCGACCCCCCCCAGTCCGTCGATCTCCGGAAGGATCGCGCCTCCCACGGCTCCCACTTCGGGGTCCTCGAAGGGCCTGACAATTTCGTCGAACCATCCCTCGGGCACCACCACGTCATCATCGAGGAAAATCAGCAGCTCCCCCTGTGCCTGCTCCAGGGCCAGATTTCGCGCGTGGGCAAAGCCCATATTCCTGACGGGATGGGCAACATAGCGCGTCCCGTTGATTGGGACGGGATGATTCGTCTCCTCGACGACAACGATTTCCGCTCTCTCAGCGGGAATGAGGGTTCTCAAGCGCGCGACAATCTTCTCGAGGAGGACCCGCCGGTCCCTCGAACAGATCAGGATGGAGACATACGGTCTCATGCAACCCTTCTTTGCCCTGCGCAGGTCGGGGGCACGTCACTCCCGCCACCGCTGAAACGGCCTTCATCGGAAGACCCCAGCAGCCCCATCTCATGCAGAATCCCGCGAAGGATCGTCTCCACGTTTTTCTGGGAGTACTTGTGAACGGCAAGCCCGCGAACCGCTTCTCCGAGCCGGTGCCGCTCCTGCCGATCGCCGAGCAGCCGGACACAGGCCTCCGAAAATGCTTCGGCCGTGTCCGCCATGAGGCAGTTCACGCCGTCGTGAAGGTCGAGCCCCTCGGCGCCGATGGCGGTCGTCACGATCGGTTTGCCCAGAGGAAAGACTTCGAAGAGCTTTGACCGAATCCCCGAACCGAGGCGCATGGGGAGGATGTAGAGATGGACCTCCCGAATGCGTTCCATCAGGTCGGGCACAAACCCCTCGACGCAGACACCGGGCGTGCTTGACAGCGCAAAGATCTCGGGAAGGGGATTTCTTCCCACAAAGCGCACCGTCGCCGCAGGGATTTTCTCGCGGATCGCAGGAAATATTTCGCGAACGAAATAGACCGCCGCATCGACATTCGGGACGTAGGAAAGATCGCCCGTAAAGATCATGGATGGAGTCTCTGCCTCGCGAAGCGATGAAACGCCTGGATTCGACACTGTCGGGGCCCCGATCGGAACAGCCCACACATCCGCGTGAGGGGAGATGCTCCGGAAATAGCGGCCGTCGAGTTCCGAGACCGTCACGATGTGATGCAGTCTCCGCGCGAACCGCTCCTCGGTCCGCCTCGCGACATCCCATTGCAGCCATTTCACTGTTCGGCGGAATCCCCTGGATGTCCGGAACAGGCGCTCGTGTCCTTCGGACGTTCCCCAATAATCCACGATCAGGGGAACCCTGTCCTGCCATCGGAGCGCATAGCGAAGAAGGTACGGGGTTTCGAGCCAGACCAGATCGGGGTTGAAGGTCGAGAGCAAAACCGCAAAAAATGAGCGCTCCCGCCCCCTGTGCCGGAGATTGCACCAAGTCGCGATCATCTTGCCCCGATCCCAGCTGCGCCGCAGGAGACCGGCGGGAGAGTCCTCCATGACGCTGATGGCAACACCCGTCTCTCTTGCCCACTTCACCGTCGAGTCGGGAAGGCAGGGCGCGACACAGGCAACATGGACATCGGCATATTTCGACAGTCCGCGGATGATGGATTCCGCCCGCATCCGGCCTCCGCCCACGACGGGGAAGGGCAGATCGGGGCTCATGAAAAGGATTCTCGCCCTGTGATCCATCAGCTTCGGGCCCCCATCCATTCCAGAAGCTTCACGGCGGAGACGTCCCAGCGAAACTCATCCGCCCGTGCCCTCCCCAAATCGCGCCATCGCGACAGGGTGGCTTCTGAACGGAGCGCTTCGGCTGCCCGATACGCAGCCTCCGGCTCGTCGGCCGGATCGATCTCCTGCTCGGGATTCCGGAGGATCTCGGGAACCGATCCCCGGTTCGTGCAAAGTACGGGGATCCCCCTGCCCGCCGCCTCAAGAACGGGCAAACAGAATCCCTCGTACCAGGAGAACTGCCAAAGCATCCTCGCTCCCCGGATGAGCGCCTCCATCTCGCCGTCGGGAATCCACCCGGCGAAGCGGACCCTTCCCTCGATGCGGAGATCCCGCACCAGCGGATCCCAGAAGGACCGCCCGCAGAAGTCCTTTCCCGTCAGCACCAAGTCCATGTCCACGCCATGGTCGTGCACGCAGCGCGCAAAGATGCGAAGCATTCCGTCCACGTTCTTGTTCAGGGCCAGGGAACCCAGGTAGCAGATGTATGGCCTGCGCCCGCACTGTTCAGGCGCAGGAGCCGTGTCACGTGCCGGGGTCAGGCCGGGATAGACGACACAGATCTTCTCCTCCGGGTAGCCCAGAAGCTCGACAACGTCCCGCTTCGTGCATTCCGAGATGGCCACAATGAAATCAGCCCGTTGCGCTCTTTGCCGCATGACCGCACGATACCGTTCATGGTCGATCGCGAAATACTGGGGCACCTTCAGGGGAATGAGATCGTAGACGACCCAGCCCACGGCAACGCCCCTCCCGCAGGGGACGAGTTCCGTCGTCGCCAGAAAGATGCCCCCTGCCCCGTTCCGCATGAACGCACCGACGGGATATCCTCCCTCCCAGAGCCGCCGGACCATCCGGTCGGGCAACAGGAGGAGCCTTCGCCCGGCACTCGCCTGTCGGGTTCCCTGTTGCCATTGCCGGTACCGCCTCGCCCTCGAGGGATAGGGGCCGAGACGAAACAGCATCTCCACATTCCACGAAGGCCCGGCCGCCGCCTGCATGCGCTCCGCAAGGGGCCGCACGTAATTGCTGATCCCCCCCTCGAAAAGCATGGGCAGCGCATCAATCGTCACATGTCGCATGAACAGGCTTCCCTCAAACTGGTCTCACGTGATCCTCTTGGCCGCAGTCACGAAATAGTAAAGCCCCATCCAGTCGGCAAGCACGGTGCCGTCCAATGACACCCAGAAGCGACTGAACCGCTCCACGAGCCATCGCGAAAACATCCCGACCGCCTTGATCCTCGCGCTTCCCGGAATGCTCCGCGGCGGCAGGACCCCGGCGCTGAAGAGCCGGACATCGTCCAATCCGGCATCCCTCATCATCTTCCGGATCTGCCGCTTGCTCATCTTTGCTTCATGCCACGCGGGCGCCCTGGGGTAGAGAAAATCCAGTGCGCCGATGAGCGTGAACTTTCTCGGGCAGATGTCCGAATAAAACAGCCCTCCGGGGCGCAACACCCGGGTCATTTCACGGACGGGCGCGCTTGGATCTTCGAAATGCTCGATCAACCCGCAGGAGAGAACCACATCGAAGGCATCGTCCCGGTACGGAAGCGAGAGGGCATCCCCCCGTACGAACCGCTTCTTTTCCAGGTTCCCGTAGGCGTGAAAGCTGTTCCGCGCACACTGAAGGGCCGTCGCCGCATAATCCAGCAGGACGGCCTCATACCCGTTTCGTGCAAGCTGGGCGGATACATGCCCGCTTCCGCAGCCCACCTCGAGGGAGCGTCCTCCAGACCCCCGGAGATGCCGCTGCAGGTAATCCCACTTGGCGCGTTCGATCAGGGTCGTATGCGCGCTGAAGCTCTGGACTCCGGCAGCATCTGAAGCCGTTTCCCAGTATTGGAGCATGTCCCGGTTGATCCGGTCGGTGACCGCCAATCGCCTTGCCCTTTCCGCTGGTGCGGACTTGCCCAAAAGGGAAATAACCGCCTGTTGCTCATGGCGGCACCGCAAACGCACGTCATGCCCCATCGTCCGATTCAGAACGCGACGACCCCGTAACGGAATGAGCCCTGCAGCCTGCCGACCGTCATAGCCATTGATTTCATTAGCAATAAACCTGCCATGGCAATCGAATCCATGGGCCGGAGGCTCATGTCCGATCGTTTCGCCCTCTTCACGATGAGCCTGGCCAGATAGAAAACATAGGCGGGCGCGAGCACGACCAGCGGAGGGTAGAGGAAGGACAGGACAAGGATGGCGGCCATCTTCTTGTCGGCGGAGCTCAGGTCAATCCAAGCCTTGAGCGGCAGGTTGAGAGTCCGCAACTGGAATCGCCCCATCTCAATCAGCACCAGGCGTTGAAAGTGCCTGTCCAGGAGGATGCTGTGCCCGATGCCGAAGAGACGGGCCTGACGCCATGTTGCCCTCAAATCGGCGCGGTGGATGTGATAGATCGTCCCCCGCTGAATTGTTTTGATTGAAAAACCCGCCTTGTAGATCCGCGCGCAGAGATCATGATCCTCCGCGCATACATCCCGATTCGCTCCAAGCAGCGGGTCGAATTCGCCAACCTGCTCGAAGACGTCTCTTCGCACCACGAGATTCGTCGTGGCAAAACCGCCGGTATCGAGGGTAAAGGCGGAAAAAATCCTGGTCTCCTTCAATCCCCGGAGCGTGAAGAGTCCGTGGAAGGCATCAACGACATTCGACGGTGTATAGCCCTCGATATTGCCGGCAACGGCGCCGACCTTCGGTTCGTCGAAGGCCTCGATGGCCTCGCGAAGCCAATCCGGATGGGCAACGCAGTCCGAGTCCGTAAAGGCCAGGTACCGGCCAGCCGCGTTGCGGACCCCGGTGTTCCTGGCCTCGGAGGGACCCGGGCGGGATTCCCGAAGCACTCGGATCTGCAGTTTGCCCCCGTACCGCCGGGCGTACGACTCGGCAAGCTCCGGCGACCGGTCCGTCGAATTGTTGTCGACCAGGACCACCTCGAACGAAGCGTAAGACTGGGCCATCAGGCTCTGGAGGCATCGCTCCAAGGTCCTTTCCGCGTTCTTGAACGGAATGATCACGGACGTCTCAACCACAGGATGACCTCTTCTTTCCTCCCCGCACCCGGTTAGGCCTTTCTGGCGACCATCAGGATGTTGGAGCCCTGACCCGCCCACCCCGACAAGCGATTCATCCCGCGGCACAGGGTCTTTTCCGCCGCGTGCAGGCCTTTCAACAAAATGCCGGCCGCCTTTCGATGCTCCGCTCGCCCGGCCTCCCCACGGCTCTCCCGCGATAAGGATTTTTGCCCGTACGACCTCAGACCGGCCGCTACCAGGGCATACCGAAGACTTTCCGTCCAATCCATCGTTGCCAGGCCGTAGGTTGTTGAATATACCGTCTCATATCCCGCCTTTTTTGCACAGTCCCGAAGGGCTGCAGGCGTGAAAAGCCAGAGATGTCGGGGCGCGTCCATCTGCACGCAATGGCGCCCGAAGAGCCTCAAGGGCCAGCCATTCACGTTCGGCGTCTCCAGGACGAGCAATGCGCCCGGTTTCATAAGACGTTTCGCTTGATCAAGGGCGGTTACGGGATCCCAAAGATGCTCCAGCACGTGGATGAAGGAGACCACGTCGGCCTGAATCCCCGTAATGCTGTCCGTCGGCCAGGACGCGCGGTGCACTCCGCTCAGTCCAAGGACCCGGCGTGCATACTCGACGCGACCGCCGTCAGGCTCGATACCCCCTACGTCCCAGCCGCGGCGGTGCATGAACGCAAGGAACAGCCCGTCCCCGCACCCGATGTCGAATAGAGAGGCGGGGGGCGGCTTCAAGGCTTCCAGGATGCCTGCCCGGAAATGGAAAGGGGGCAGACTGTTTCCTGTATCCGGGTCTTTGCCGCATACCCGGGATGCCCTGTAGAATGGCGGATACAGTTCAGGAACTTTCTCTTCCGAGGGTGCCGGCCTCAGCCTCACGAGACCGCAACACAAACACGCCACGTAGGTGAACTCACCTGGCAGATCCCAGTTGAAGTCCCGGGTGCGGCAGAAGATTCGGCTTTCTTGACCGCCGCAGAGAGGACACTCAGGTTCCCGGTCGGCGCGAGCCCTTCCCCTGTGTCCGCCGAATGGATCCAAGCCTGCCTGAGACATTGCCCTTCCGGTCACGGATCTATCTCCCACGCCGCATGGACGGACACCGTCTGCACCTGCCCTTCAACGTTCATGCACGCCTCTCGGTTTCTTTGCCCTGCATGTCCTCTCACCCCTGCTTCACAACATTCCCCTCGGGCTGAGCGAGAGGACCATCGGCCGTCGAGTGTAAATACACTCCGTTGATCGGGCGGACGATCCTGGCCGGGTTGCCCGCCACGAGGACGCCCGAAGGAATCTCCCCCGTGACGACGGAGCCGGCGCTGATGATTGTCCCATCGCCGATTGTCGCCCTGCCGTAGACGATTGCGCCGGATGCGATCCAGCAATCCTTACCGATGACAACATCGTAGCCCTCCGCCGGCGCCGCGCGCGTCAGGACGGCCCCATGGCTGCCGTCGTAATGGCGGCCCGTCAGAACCATGCAATTCTGGCCGAAGATCGTGTTGTCGCCGATCCGGATCTGACCGGAAACCGTATTGAACAGCGTGTTGAGAAGGCTCACGTTGTTGCCTACGTGAAGGCGCTCGCGCGAACCAAACACGGTGGGGTAGGACAGGTTGAAAAACCCGTAGTAATGGCCCAATGCCAGCACGCATCGCGTGAAGGGCCTCAGCAGGATGTCCATGATTTTTTTCAGGATGGCCCTGACCATCGCGTTTACCTCGAGGCTTTCAGGATATGCTCGACGACCGCGGCCCTCTTCCGTTCCCCCCCGGCATACAGCAGGTGCAGGGCGATGCCGAAACTGAGCGCATGGGAAATGGCGGCCGAAAAAAAGATCGTCCAGGCCATGCCCGCCAGTCCCAGCGCCTGTGTCATGGGAATGCAGGACAACCCGAAGATCGCCGTCATGACGAAGGAGGTCAGCGTGATGATCCAGGGTTTGCCCTCCAGGAAAAAGAACGTGGGCAGGACACTGATCAGGCCCTTGGAAATCCCGTACAGCAGGAGGATCTGAAAGACCGGCAGAATGGGCAGCCATCTCTCGCCGTACACGATGCGGATGATCTCCTCCGAGAACAGGAAGAACGCAAGCCCGATGGCGAGGCAGAGGGACCCGATGCCGATACAGAGTTTCCAGAACGCCGCCCGGAAGCGCACCCGGTCCGTGCCGATGCTCCGCAGGGAAGACAACACGACCGGAGCGAGGACGTCCGTGAAATAAACGACGGGGACCGTCGCGAGGAAATACGCCCGTGCGTAATAGCCGAGTTCTTCGATCCCCAGCAGCTTGCCGATCACGCCCTTGTCGTAATTGGTGAAAAAATAATTCAGCATCGTGATGCTGATGATGCTGCCGCTGAAGACGAGGACCTCCTTCAGGATACCCCAATCGAAACAGAACCGGGGACGCCGCGGATACAGGACATAGGACGTGACGGCCGATGCGAGCGCCTCGAGGATCGTGTAGGCGACCAGGGCCCAGACGTTTTCGAACCAGAACAGGAGGGCGAGGCCCGCAACCAGGACCACAAGGGACGCGGCGGAATCGGCAATGGCCACTTTCCTGAACTGCATGTCCCTCTGCCGGATTTCCCGCCCGAAGCCCGAAAGACCTTTCAGAAAGAAGAAAAGGCTCAGGCACTGGATGATGCCCGCCAGCTCCGGCCTCTGATAGTAGCCGGCCATGGGGTCCGCAACGACCCACATCAGCGCGGCCAACAGCAGCCCTCTGAAGAATCGGACCGTCCAGTACACGTCAAGCCGCCGCGGGTCGACACTCCCGTCCCGCAGGATCTGGATGTCCACCCCGACAGCCGACAAGGACTCGAGGAAAAAAAACGCCACCATGGCCAAGGCCATGAGGCCGTAATCATCGGGAAAGAGGACCCTCGAGAAAACAACCGTCCTGACCAGGTCGACTAAGACTTGGAGTGCGGACCGCAGGATCATCCACTGGCCGCCGTCAATCGCCCTGCGGCGCAGCGTTCCCTCCTGCCCCAGATGACACCGGAAAAGACGCTCCAGGTTCTTGAACGCGCTCAGGGCGTCCCGGACACTCTTCATCGCGACACCCCGTCCCGCTTTCGGGCGCCGCCCCGGGCTATTCTCGGGGCCGCAAGCACCTCGAAGGCATTGAAAAGGGCCGGGCCCCCCAGGTAGTGCGGGATGACGGAAAGTCCGTTGATGACACGCTTGGACAAATCGACAATTCCGTAATCGGGGGCAAGCCGGATGATGTCGTATCCCGCCCGCTCCAGAGAATCCCGGATCGTCCGTTCTGAAAAATGGTAGAGATGGACTTCCCGATCCTGCGTGGAGAAGAGCCTGTACTTGCGCCGTCTGGCAATCCGGTAGGCGATGCGCATGAGCCGGTCGTTCACGTTGGGCACCGCAAGGATGAGAATCCCGTCCGGTTTCAGGACGTGAAGGATGTCTCGAAGGCATTTTTGCGGATCCGCCATGTGCTCCAGCACATGCCACGCTGTGACCACATCGAAGTGGTTGTCCGGATAACCGGCGTCGCCGAGATCGCCACAGAATACGGGGCATCCGAGACGCGCGGAAACACGGTCCGCCGCATAACGCGAGATTTCCGTTCCTTCGATCCGCCAGCCCCTGCCCCTGGCCAGCTCAAGAAAGGTGCCTTCCCCGCAACCGACATCGAGCATCCTCCCGGCCGGCTTCAAACGCTCGATCCGATTCATCCGCCGGCGCCAGATGCGGGCCCGCCTGGCCGCCTGGCCTGACAGCCACTCCCGGTAATAATCCTGATCGTAGTGCGCAGCCAGCTGTTCCCGCACCGGGTGCGGATGGACGAACGTCAGGGTGCATGCCCTGCATCGCAGGACACGGAAGGGCGGCTCCGCCTCATCGTATACCTCGCAGCTCATTCCTCCGCAAAGGTTGCAGGAAACAGGCAGGGCTGCATTGGCATCGATCCCATCCGACATTCATGTCTCCGGCGCCAAACGGTTATGTTTCGCTGTGGTAATAGGAACTTATGAGCAAGTTTCATGCCCGGCGCACGCCGGAAAAGGCGGGATGGATGCTGCGGTTCCCCGGTTGAGGAATGATTTTCAGGTACTCCTCCGTGGTCTTGCGGGCATTCGCCTCAATCGTGAAGTGACTCTCCACGCGTCGTCGTGCCGCCTGTCCCATCGCGGCCCGTCTACCGGAATCCTGAAGGAGGTCGACGACGGCCGATGCCAGACGCTCCGGATCCCGCGGCGGAACGAGGACACCCGAATGCCCGTCCTCGACGATTTCGAGGATGCCGCCCTCGTTCATGGCAACAATGGGCTTGCCCGCCGCCATGGACTCGATGACGACGCGGGCAAACGGTTCTGGGCTGTTAGAGCAATGGACGGCCACATCCAGGGCCGCCATCGCATGCGGGATATCGGTCCGGTGGCCCGTGAAGAAGGCCTTGCTGCGAAGGCCCAGATCGTCCCGGAGCCTCTCCAGCGCCGCGCGATGCTCTCCGTCCCCGACGATGAGGAATCGGACGTGGGGCATCTGCCTGGCCACGAGGGCCGCCGCACGGAGAAATGTGTCCTGTCCCTTCCAGGCCAGGAGGTTGCCCACGATGCCGACGACGGGGGTGTCGTCCGGAATGCCGAACTCCTGCCGCAAGGCTCCTCCATCCAGTTCGTCGTTGAACTTGCGGATATTCACCCCGTTGTGGATGACCAGGACTTTTCCGGCTCTCCTGCCGGTGAGCCAGCCAAAGCGCGCGGCAACCGCCCATGAACAGGCGAAAATTCGATCACTGAGGCACGCGAGCAGCCGGTCGTACCAGCCCTCGGAATCGATTACCCGCACGTGCCATACGACGGGAATGCCTGTCGCAAGCGTCGCCAGTCCACTGTAGAGCATCGCACGAGAAGTGTTCGCATGGATCAGGTCGGGCCGGAGTTCACGCAGTACACTGCGAAACTGCGGAATCGCCTTCAGGAAACTCATCCACTGTCTGCGAACGGGGAAAAGAGGCAGAATCTTAACGGGGATACCCAGATCAGCCACACTCGAAACCAGGGAGCCCTCACCGGGACACAACAGGATCGGCTCCACAACGGACCGATCCAGGTTCCCGAGCAACTCGTACAGGCTGATCTGGCCTCCCCCCAGGAAATCGCCGGAGCTCTCGACGTACAGGACGCGGTGTTTCATCGTTTTTGCTCCGGTGCGCGAATGCCCGCCTGCACCGTTCGCTGGTTTTCCAGGCATTGGTCGTACAGCCCCTCGATCCGGCGGATCATGAGATCCGAGGTGAAATGCCGTTCGTAACGCGCCCTGCCGCTGCAGCCCACACGCTTGGCGAGGTCGTCGCCGTTCAGCAGCATCAGGAGAGCCCTGGAAAGGCCTGCTGCATCTCCCGCAGGAACCAGGAGACCGGATTCCCCATGGTCAACCAGTTCCGACATGCCGTCGAGATTCGTGCAGACGACCGGCAGACCGGCCGCCATGGCCTCGATGACTGCAAGACTCAGGCCCTCCCGGTAGAGCGACGGCAGGACGAAGAGGTCTGAAAGGCGCAAAATCCGGAAGATATCGCTTCTCAAGCCGGCCCACTGCACCCGGGAAGCGATACCCAGGGCTTGGCTCTGTTGTGTGAGCGCTTCCCGAAGGGGTCCGTCGCCGACGATCAGAAGTCGAACCTTCGGGTCCTTCTCCATGATCGGCGCGACGGCTTCGAGGAGAGTCTCATGGCCCTTGTTGGGCGTCAGGGATGCCACGGTGATGATAACCCGGTCCTCGGCCCCGATCCCCAGTTGCCGGCGTTCCATCGCGGTGTCGATCTGCAGGTCCTCCTGCAGCGGTCCGGGAGAGCCGTTCGGGACGACGTCGGTCTTCTCGCTCCGGATTCCCTCGCCCTCCGTCACGAAGCCGCGAACCGCCTCGGAGACACAGACAACCCGGCACGTCACGCAGGACAGGAGTCGCTCGATACGGCGGTGCCGCGGGCGATACTCGTGATAGGTGCTGTGCACGTGATGAATGAGTACGGGCACACCCGAGAATACAGCCGCGGGCCTCGCGAGGGTCCCGGCAACATAATCGTGCGTATGCACCACGTGAGCACCCGCCCGCTTCAGCTTCCGGGCAAGCGCGATCACACCGGCGAGGCGATGCCGGGGACAGATGCCGACGATCTCTACAGGAATGCCTTGTTCCCGAAGTTCCTCCGCGATCTCCCCTCCCCGGGCGAGGCACCAGACCCGGGGATCGAATCGCTCCCGGTCCAGCCCGAGGACGGTCGTGGCGACGATCCGCTCCAGCCCCCCCGTGCCGAGGGCTTCTACCACGTGAAGGATCTTCTTCCGTTTCTTCTCCATCATCGTCCATCTGCGGGTAGGCGCGACCGCGCATACTCGCCAAGCGGGATCCCCTCCGCTCCCCTCGCCCTGTAGTCCCTGAAAAGCTCCGTCAGAAGTCCGTAAATCCGCTCCACGGATTCCGGCGTCGGGGACAGCGGACTGCCTCCTGGCATCAGTTCCGACGAGTGGATCATGAATTCCAGGACCTCCAGATTGTTGCGCTCGGCCGCCCGATAGATCGCTGTCCAGTCGCGGCACCTGCTCCAGGGTTCGATCCGCAGCCACCGCCTTCGGAAGAAGAGCCTGTCAAGCAGCCGTTTCATGAAATTGTCCGGCAGCGCGGAAAACCGCCTTGCAGCATCCGACTCCTCTCTCACGAAGCGGCCCGTGTACAGAATTGTCGGGGGGACTTCCAGCACCCTCCCGAAACCGGGGCGGCAGACATCGTCGCAGGAAGGGAAGTACGGCCGTACAGGGGCCTTCCGGAAATCCGGCCCGCCGGGGGAGTTCCTCCGGCCCATCGTCTCCTTCCAGTTTAGTTTCGGCGTTACGGAGCAGTCGGCCTGATAGCCCAGCCGGCCAAGATGCGCGACCGTTCGGCCATCCAGCCCCCATCGGCCGGCACGAAAGCCTGCGGGCGGCAGGTGAAACGCATTCGTAAGGTGTTCCGTCAGCCACACCAGCTTTCGATCCAGACTCTCATTGTCCAGCTCGCACGGCAGCGATTGGACCCGGGGCTCTTTTCGTTCCTCCTCGGAGAAGGGAGGAGTAGACCAGGGGTGGAGATGGGCCCCGATTTCCGCCGCCCCGTTCCGGGCCCAGCCCCCCAGCATGTCCCTCGACGCCATGTCCGCCACGACCTCCCAGGTAACCAGGTAGGTCGGCCTGAATCCGTGATCCTCACATAGGGATTGAAAGCGAGGCAGGTAACGAATGTTCTCGACAGAGGCGCATCCGTTGCCGTTCCATTGATTATCCGCCTCCGCATCCACGGTGATAATGAACTTCATGCGGCCCCCTGCTCTTGGGACGGGGTTTCCCTCTCTGCATCCGCGCGCCCTGGCGGAGGGAGAGCGCAGCTTTGCCGCGCATGGAGGCACGAGAACAGCTCTCTCAGCCTTTCGCCGTAAGTATGGCGGGACAGGACAACCTCCCTGCCCTGCGCGGCGATGCGTTCCCGCTCAGCGGGGTGATCCAGGTAGTAGCGCACCTTCTCCCTCATCTCGCCGGGATCGCGTGCGACGACCAGGTGCCTGCCGTCCTCGAAGAGGGAGAGAACGTCCTTTTGCCCATCGCAAATAACGAAGGCGCCGCAGGCCAGTGCCTCGAAGATGCGCGGGCTTGCCTGGTAGACGGGAAAGCTCTCCCCGGGGGCCTTGAAATGGGGCGCCAGGACGATTTTCGACGTGCCGTAGATCTTCCGCCAGACCTCGGGGGGCGTGTGGAATCCACGAACCCGGCTTTCCAGCGCGGAACCGGGGGGGAGCCGATCCCAGCCCGAGCCCCAGACGGCCAGATCGAATTCGGAGAGTGCCTCGAAAAACCGCTCCCGGACAGGATAACGGGAGCCGACGAAAACCACGTCATGTCGGTAGATGCCCTCTTCTCCGTTCGTCAGGGCCTCCCGGTAATGGTGGCGCGGATCACACCCCATGGGAAGCCAGGCAGCCCCCCGTATGCCTGCGCTCTCCAGGATCTCGATCGCCTCGGTCCCCTGGCAGAAGATGTGATCGAAGAATGGCGCCGCCCGCAGGACGGGCTGGAAATTTCCGGGTGCGTCGATGGTCCAGAGAACGGTCACGATTCTCATGTCCTTCAGGCGCCTCACGGTTTTCGGCAGGATCCGTTCGCCGCCTGCCAGAATCGCGATGTCGGGACGGACGTCCCGTGCACGGGAGATCACCTGCGCGTTGAACCATTCCAAGTCAAGGTCTTCGAGCGCACGGACACGCCGGCGGATGCGTCCCGGGATTACGTGCCGCCCCTCGTCGAGGACGATGAGATCGTGCCCGAGGGAGGATATCGCCTCCTCGATGTACTCCGTGACGGTCCGGTACCAAGGGTTGTGATGTCCTGCAAACAGGATGGTCGACGCCTTCATGGTGCTCTTCCCGAACCCGGCACCTGCCGTTTTCGCGCAGCTTCCCCGTGATTCACCCCCGTTTTCCCGTTCCGGACGCCTTCAGCAGGTGTACGGCGCACAACGAAGCGCCCTTGCCGTCCCGGATCGTGGTTCACATCGACGGGCACCGACAGGTCATAGTAAATTCCGGTTCCGTTCACGTCTTTTACGGCAAAGGCGATGCCGCGCTCCCCCAGAAAGCGCTCGAAGGCCCGACGTTCCTCCATCTCGCCGACCAGAAAGACAAAGGCGGGCGATGCGGCAGCCCGGACCCGGGCTGTGCAATCTGGGCAGCGGTCGGTGAGGGGATCGCCGGCTGCAGCGAGAACGGGAGCGCCCATACATCGGCTCTCCGAGGCAAACATGATGGGATACACGCTGGCATAGGACCCGTAGAACTCCCTCAGGCCGAGGTCCCTCATCGCGGCCGCCGCAGGCCGGGGATCGAACTGACGCATGCGGAACATGTCAAACGAAAGAAGTGTCTGGATGATCATCAGCCCGCAAAGGGCGACCAGCGCCGTCCTTTCTCCGTTCAACCGTCCCTTTGCAAGGGCGAACAGGCAGGCGGGCAATGCGACGTAGAGGCCGGAGAAATGCCGCGCCCGGTCCAGATTCGCAATGAAGCAAAACAGGATGTACAGGATCAGAAAGGCCGCAAGTGGTCGGAACCAGGAGGATCGGGCTTTCATCCAGCGATCCCGGGAATACAACGCTTCTGCCGAAAACCATGCGATGAGGCCGATAGCGGCGGTTCCGACGACCGCAGCGAGAGCCTGGCTTCCGGTGCCGGGCAGGAGGAAGGTCCCCATGTTCTCCGGGAGTCGAGCAAGCCACGCCTGAACCAGCGAGGCTTTGCTCGACAGGACATGCACGACTTGCTCGCCCGGCGCCATGGCGACGATCTCCCGGCCGACTCCGAAACTGCGCGAGGCGCCCCGCGTGAACGACCCCCCGCCGCTTGTCAGGTTGTAGGCGATGAACGGGAGGGCCCCAACGGTGAATCCCGCAAGGCAGACCGTCTGCGCGTTGTCGTTTTTCGATTGTGCTCTCCGCACGGCGGGTATGGCAAATGCCAGCACCGCGGGGATGATGAAATAGCTGACGTAAAAGAGAAAACCGCAGGCCACGCCCAGGGAAAAGAGCGATCGCGCCGGCTGAACCGCTCCGTCCCTGCCGCCGAGCCTCAGGCACAGCCAGATGACCAGGGCCGTGCCAAAGAAGATTTCCCCATACCCGCCCAGCGCCGCCATGGAGAGATGGGCGTAGGTCGGCGGGCAAAAGATGATGAAAAGCGACGCCGCCAGGGCCAGGTGGAACGGGAAGATCCTCCGGTACACCCCGTAGAGAATGACGGGGGTCAGGACGGCAAGGGGGAGCATGGCCAGTCGCAGCTGCACAAAACCAGTCCCTAGGAAATGGAACAGAACAGCCCCGACATAAGAAACCAGGGCGGACGCATAGTGGGCCTGCCAGCAGTAATAGGGAAATTCCTCCAGGGCACCGATCTTCTGTGCCATGAGCCCGAACACCGCCTCATCCGCATCGCCCGTCATCCCGTAAGGGGTGGTGAGAAAAAGGCCTCTCGCGATGAGCGCCGACAGGCCGATCAGGAGGACAACACGGAGATCCCGTCCGTCCGGCCCTTTGGGGAGCGGCTTCCCGGTATCGCCCTGCCTCGCACCGGCATCGACGGGCATTTCTGGCTGCTTTGTCTCACGCATCATCACCGCATAGTGTCGAGCTTGCTCAAGACAGCTGTCCTGCCTTGTTCGATCTGCGGCATCAGGATGACCATGGCGGTGAGAAACCAGAAGGGCTCCATGATGCGCACAATGATGAACGTATTGGCCCCCAGTGCATGAACGAGAAGCCCGGCAAAGCCCCCCAGGTACCCGAGGACGATTCCTTGGAAAAGCGGGTCTTCACAGCTCCGATGAGCCCTCAAGGCCATCCTCCATGCGGTTCCGATCAGAATGCAGAATGAGATAAACCCGATTATTCCCGTGTCGATGAGAACCTTCATGTACTGGGCATCTACGAAGGAATAGCCTGTGATCCCGTATCCCAGCAGGGGGCGCTTGGCGAAATCCTGCGTGAGAATCAGGCGCCACGATTCCACGCGCGCGGAGGTCGACGTATCGATCTTCACGACCCCGATCTTCAGCTGTCCCTCCTCTTCCGGTTGCTTGAACGTATACATGGCCCTGTCGATGACGGTCTTCGGCATGAAGAAGGGGGAGACCGCCATCACGAGAAGAAGGGGAATGATGATCACCAGGCGGTTCTTGCAGAAGTAGATGAGCGTCAGCATCATCAAGGGCAGCGCCACCCAGGAGCCCCGGGATTGGGTGGCGGCGAGGACGACCAGCATGAATGGGATCAGCGCCAGCAGGGGCAGCTTGCTCTTGAAGGAGCCCTTCGTCGCCAGGATACCGATCGCAAGGGAAAGAAGCAGGATCAGGTATCCGCCCAGCGTGTTGGGTTCACCCTCCTCCCCCTCGAAGGGGGCCGACACCCGATCGACATGCGGGATCTCGGATATCGCATAGAGACAGACGAGGAAGCACACGACGAACATCGTGATCACGAAGCGCCGGATCTGGTCCTTGTTCCTCAGGTGGTTGGCCGCCATGAAATAGACGATGAAATACTCGAAGTACTTGAGGACAAAGAAGAACCCCATGGTGGGATTCAGACGGACATTGTCATTGACGCCGTTTGCCGTGGACAGCGCACAGGCGAACAGGTAAAGAGCAATCGGACGGTTCAGGGGCGTCCGCAGAAAGAGGCCGAGGTCCTTGTTGATGGCCACTCTCAGGAACCAGGCGATTCCGATCACCACGAGAAGAAAGTCATCAAAGCGGAGCGTGATGCCCCGTCCCCGTGAGGTAGCGTCGGCGCCGCCCCCGAAGGCGAATTGCGGTCCCAGCAGCATGGAAAGAAGAAGGATGTAAAGCGCGATTTCCTGGCTGACGAAGCTGAAGGTGAAGATAATGATGCCCGCTACCACCGCGACGGCGATGCCGAGCGTAAGCTTGTTGGCCACGAGTGCCCCGGCCGCCGCAATGACAACCAGGGCCATCGCCAGGATGACCAGTTTGCGGTTGTCGTCGAGTTGTTCGGTTCCGATCATCGATTTCGCGCCTGCCTTGCCTGAATGCCTTCGCTCCGGGCTGCACGGGCCCCGCCGCGTCGCCTTGAAGACGGAGATTCGGCCCCTTAAGATGCAAGAACCAAACCACGGATGACCGGATCGGCTTGTCGTGCGCGGGCTTGTGGCGGGGTATCATTGCCGGGATTGTGCGGACCTGCACGGAAGAAAGCGGCCAGAAGGTGAAACACGCTACCGCCCGTCTTTGGCGGGGAGCATCTCTTTCTCAACAACCTCTTTCATTTTCTGCAGCTCATGGTACCGCCCCTCGATATCTTTTGGGCGGTAGGTCCTGTCCTCGGGGATGTCGAAAAGCACCCCGAAGGCGACGATCAGGAGGGATGTGATCAGGGCGGCGGCCGTGATCAAGAGGAACCGCTTCATCGTGATTCCGCTTCGATGAACGCGGACACGCCTCTTTCGGAGCACTCCCGCCGACGGTATCGGGCTGCCGTTGGTCCTGCGCTCGTCCATTGCATTCTATTCTCCAGAGGATGCTGCGGCAGATCGATCGATAAGGGATTGCGGGGATTCCGTGCCTCGCTGCGCTCCTATGGCAGCGGGCAAGGGGCGTTGCGCATCGGCAGGACGGACCTCGGCCCGATACACGCGGTTTCCGGCCACTGTGGTAAAGCGCGCCCCGTCATCAACCGTCGACACCCCCTCGCGCGGCATGAAGGCCCCGCGGTGCTGGATCTTCCGGGCCTCGAGGGACGGCATGGCGAAATGGAGCACCCCCATCTGGTAGAGAATCCCGACGAGCAGGCAGGTGACGGCAATGAAAAACACGCTTGCCCGGACAATCGATGCCTTCTTTTCCTCGGCAGAGTCAGGCACGATGGAGAGGGGGGCGCTCCCTCCTCTCCGGAAGCGATCCCGCAGTGACCGGAAGGCCATTGACGTCCCGGATTTTAGCGCCGCTTCCCTTTCGGGCCAGCTCCTGACGAGCCCGAGGCGGGACTTCAGCAACTCCGGGATGGCCCGGATTCTGTCAGAGGGCGTTTCAGGCGTGCCGTCCGCCTTCTTGGAGGAAAAGTAGTAGTAGTACTTGTACTTGTAGTCGGCGTAATCGGTGCTCAATTCCGCCTTCAGGCCGTTGAGGATGACGCCGATCACGTTGGCCTTGACGTTGTCGAGCTGCGCCTTGGCGCGCTTGAGAACCCCCCGCGGGATCCGGCCCACACGGTAGACCATCACCACGGCGTCGGCCTTGGCAGCCAGCAGCGCCGCGTCGGTGGCGGCCAGCAGCGGGGGCGCGTCAATGAGCACGACGTCGTAGGCTGCGCGTACCTCCGCGATGAACTCGCCGATCGCCTTCGAGTAGATCAACTCCGCCGGGTTCGGGGGAATCGTCCCCGACGAGAGGATGTGGAGGTTCTCGATGCCGGGAGTCTGCAGGATGTCCTCGGTGCTCAGCGTACCCGTCATGATGTCTGAGATGGTCCGTACGACCTTTTTCCATTCGTAACTTCCCAGGAGAACATCCGAGAGGCCCGGCACGTAGTCCATGCCGAACATCCGGGAGATCATCGGTTTGCGCAGGTCGCCCTCGATGAGCAGGACACGGTTTCCCCCTTGCGCCATCGTGATGGCGAGGTTGACGATGGAGGTCGTCTTGCCCTCCTCGGGCGAGGAGCTTGTCAGGACGATCGTCTTGATGTCCTTGTCGAGACAGGCGAAGGCCAGGTTCGTCCGGATGGCGCGGTAGCTCTCCGCCAGACGCGACTTGGGCGCGAAGTGCGAGACCAGGCGCGCGCCGCGCTCGGCGACCTCCTGCTCCACATCGCCGGCGTACTTCTCCTTCAGCGTCTCCAGGATTTCCTGCTGACCGATATGAGGGACAAGGCCCAGGGTGTGGACACCCAGCAGGCTCTCGATCTCCTCGATGGCCCCCAGCGAGGTGTCGAACATCTCGACGAGGAAGGCCAGGGCGATGCCGAGGATCAGGCCGATCAGGAACCCGGCAAGCGCCGTCTCCTTGATCTTGGGGGCATTCGACGGGACCCGCGACTCCAGGGCGGGCCGGATGACCTGGACGGTCTCCACCCGCTCGGCGTTCGTGATCTGGGCCTCCTGGTGCTTGCGCTCCAGCATATTGAACAGTTCCTGGTTCAACTGGATCTGCCGCTCGAGCCGCGAGAGCTCCAGTCGCTTCTCCGGGAACATCTTGACCTGCGTGCTCGTCTCGTCGATCTTCCCCTTGAGGTCCCGGATGTCCTCGCGCAGTCCCGCTTCATAGGCGGACATCTGCCCCTTCATGGTGACGAGGATCTCTTCGATCTGTTTGCGGATCTCGGCCACCTGGGGGTAGAGCTCCGTGTAGGTCTTCAGGAGGGTGTCGCGCTCGAGCATGAGCTGGACGAGCTTGTCGTTGAAGGACTTGTACGCTGCGGGGGCGTCTTCAAAATAGAAGCTTGCCTTGGAGCCCAGCGGTGTCGACCCGGCGCGGTCGAGCAGGCGCCGGGTGTCGGCCGCCTTCTGCGCGTTGGCCGCGGCCTTGTCGTGGGCGGCCTGCAAAGACTGCAGCTTCGTGACCATGGCGCTGCTCTCGGCGTCGATGGAGACGAGCTGGTTCTGTTCCCGGTAGGCCTTGGCGGCCTCCTCGGAGGCTTTGAGCTTCTCCCGGGCCTGGTTGAGCTGGGCCTCGATAAAGCTCTTCTGGCTCACGGCGCGCCGGTTGCTGTCGTTGATGCGCTCCTCCCGGTAGACCTCGGCCAGCGTATTGGCCAACCGCATCGCCAGACGGGATTCCTGGGATTGCACGTGGATGTTGAGGACCCCGATCTGCTGCTCGAAGTCCGATTCCACCATGCTGCGGAGGCTCAGAACCGTGGCCAGGCATTCCTTGTTGGCCCGCACCTCCTCGGAGGTCAGGTTGGCGGGAATCATGCCGAGCTTCTTCGCCGCCTTCTCGACAATTCCGTGGCTTCGCACCACGGCGGCCTGCGTCGTGAGCATGTCCGCGTTGTTCCACGGCATCGATTCCTGGTAGATGCCCCCGCCGGAGAGCATGACCCGCTCGAGCCTCACGCTCGCCGTGGACTTGTACAGCGGCACAGGCTTGTTCAGCAGGGCGAAGAGCGTGCTGAAGGTGCCCGTCAGCAGGAGCGTGACGAGGATGATCCAGCGCCTCTTCTTGATGATCCGCCAGTATTCGCGCAGGTTGAGATCGTATTGGGCCATATCAGTATTTCAGGAATCGCAGGTTCTGGTTGTCCCCGTACGCGTCGCGGTACGATGCGGGCTTCAGCAGGTAATCGAGAAGCGGCAGGGTGTTCGTGATCCACTCGTTGACGTCGCCGATGAGGATCCGCGGCACCCAGACGATGTCGCCGTTTCTGAGCGCCACGTTCTGGGCGATGTCGCCCCTCTTCGTGATGTCGTCGTAGCTGGCCGACAGGATCTGGGGATCGCCCTTCCGTTCCTGGTATTCGCGGATGATCTTGATGTCCGACTTCACGGCCAGCCGTGTCGGCCCGCCGGCCAGGGACAGGGAGGCCAGGAGGTCGCTGGCGTCCTTCAGCCGATAGATGCCCTGCGCGTTCACTTCCCCGAGCACGTAGACCCGTTCGCCGAAGACGGGAAGCTCGGGCACGGTCACCATGTCCCCCGCGTCGAGGATCACGTTCTGGCCGACGTCGCCCTTGAACATGACGTCGTAGAGGTTGAGCGTGTAGCGCCTGCCCCTGCGCAGCAGCTCTACGTTGCGCAGGTCCGCGTTGCCCCCCTCGTCCCCCACGACGACCTGCGTCTGGCCGGTTCCCGTATAGGCGCCGCCTCGGCCCGTGACGGGGCCGCCCGCCGAGACGATGAGGTCCAGCACGGTCGTCTTCCCCTTCAGGGGATATTTCCCCGGCCCGGAGGGCCCGGGGGAGATCTTGTTGATCTGGCCAAAGAGCAGGACCGTTTTGCTCCGGTATTCCTTGACGACGACCTCGAGCCTCGGGGCCCGGATGTACTGCTTGAGGCCCTCCATGAGTGCCTCGTGAAGCTCGCCGACCGTGCGGCCGCTCACGGGCACGTCGTCCATGAAAGCGTAGGAGATCTTGCCGTCGGCGCGAACCTCCGCGAGGTGCTCCGTGCTCTTGGCCCCCTCCCAGTAGGTGATCTTCAGCACGTCGCCGGGGCCGATCAGGTATTCCGGTGTCCCCCGCCGCTCCGTGAAGGCGAGGTTGCCCGTGACGGAGGCCATGGCCGCGATGTCCTTTTCCTGCTGAAGGCGGGCTTTCTCGGCCGCGGCCACATCCTCGGCCGTCGGCTTGAGCGTCTTGACGGGCACACCCCTGGCCTCGAAGACATGCGGGACGTAGCTGCTGCACCCGGAAAGGCAGACTGCGACCGCACCGAGCAATGTTGCAAGGATTGCATTCGCCAATCGACTGGACATTACGACTCTCCTGCGCAGGATGAACGGAATCATGACATGCCAACATCATGCCAAATAACGGGAAATGTTTCCGTGTACGGTTCTTGCATTACTTGGGCTGGACCCCCTGTGTCCGGGAGCCGAGCCGCTCGTCTCGGCCGATGGCGCAACGGAGGCCCCACTACACAGGAAAGAGGCGGACGTCCCATGGTACGATACGTCGACCTGATCACAGATGCCGTGCAGAGCGGCAGAAAAGACGACGCGGCCCAGTCGCCCGCGTCGGCGATCCCCGAATCCTTTTTTTCCCGGGCCGCGCAGGCGCCCGCCGTGAAGGAGCCCGATTCCGACAGGGACGTCTACCTCGCCCTGTGGAAGCAGATGCAGTCCATCAAGGCTGGCATCCGGGAAAAGACGGGGTTCGACATCCTGCCCCTGAAGGAGCAGGTCCGAGCGATTGCGGGCAGCCCCGACCTGCTCGACCGCCTCTACCACTACACGACCCGGTTCGGAAACGAGGAGGACTACACCGCCTCCCATTCGATCAACACGATGATCTACGCCCTGAAGATCGCCCTGCGGCTGGAGTACGCCCCGGAGGATCTCGAGGCGCTGGGGCTGGCCGCCCTCCTGCACGATGTGGGCATGTTCGCCGTCCCCGACTCGATCCTCCTCAAGCCCGAGCCCCTTTCCCCCGGGGAAGCGGAGGCTGTCCGCAGGCACCCCGAGGCCGGCCGCGACACGCTCGCCCCCTGGAGCGGCGAGATGCCCTGGCTCGCCCAGACGGCCTTCGAGCATCACGAGCTCGAGGACGGAAGCGGGTATCCCCGTGGGATTCGGGGCGAGCAGATCTCCGAGTTTGCGAAGATCGTCGGCCTGGCGAGCACCTACGAGGCCATGACACACGACAGGCCCCATCGGCGATGCGTGTCGGTCCGGGAGCTGATCGACACGAAAAACCGATCCTTCTCCCCGCGCGTGATGCGGGCGTTCCTGGAGCAGATCTCCCTCTATCCCCTCGGGAGTCTCGTCCGGCTCAATAACCGGACCCTCGGCAGGGTCGTCCGGACCCATGCCGGGCAGCCGCTCCGGCCGGTTGTGCAGATCATGGAAGACGCAGACGGCAACCGGGTCGCGGAAGACAGGACCGTCAACCTGCTGGGCAACCCGATCCTGTGGGTGACGGGGGCCGTCTCGGAGGAGGAGCTGGCGCGCCTCACGAAAGAATAGACGTCGGAAAGGCCAGGGGATTCGGAACGTTGGAGAAACGGGCGGAATGCGGCGCGCCGCGAGCCCGTCCAGGCCTCTCAGCCTCCCGGCTTCGCGGCTTCCTGCGCCGGTTCTGAGTCCGTGGGATCATCGCCCGGCATGGCCGTGTCCTCGATGGCGGTCCGGGCGACCGCCGCGTCGATTCGTTCGGCCTGCATCCCGAACCCGATCAGCAGGCACATGTCGCAGAGGTTGTTCACCCTGCGGTGCACGCCCCGGGTCTGGCGGTGAATCTCCTCGAGGGCATCGCGCGTGAAGATCTCGCGCTTCGCCCCGGCCCGGCCGAGCCGGAAATGGACGTACTGTATCATCTCGTCGATCCCGAGCGGCCCCAGGTGGTAGCGGATGGCGATCCGCGAGTCGAGCTGTTCGATGCGCCTGACGATGCCCCGCAGCTCCGGCTGGCCGATGAGCAGCAGGTTCAGCAGGAACCGGTCGTTGAACTGGTAGTTCAGCAGCAGGCGCACCTCCTCGAAGTTCGTCGGCGAGAGCAGCTGCGCCTCGTCGATCACGAGGACCGTCGACCGGCCATCCTTGAAGTCCTTCATCATCATCTCGCCCAGCGTGTTCAGCAGCTCGTGCTTGGAGTGCGAGGCCGGGTCGAGGCCGAACTGGTAGAGGATCTCCCGGATGAACTCGATGGGCTCGAGCATGGGGTTCGTAATGAGCCCCACGTGGTGCTCCTTCTGCCCGAGGCTCCGGATGAAGGCGCGCGACAGGGTCGTCTTGCCGCAGCCCACGTCTCCCGTGAGCAGGGCGGCCCCCTTGCGGCGCTGGACGGCGTAGGCGAGCCGAGTCATCCCCTCGCGGTAGTCGCCCGAGTTGTAGATAAATTTCAGATCCGGAACGATCTCGTAGGGGAAGACGTCCAGGCCCCAGTACTCTAGATACATCGAAGCAACCCTTCCAGCGAGAAGTAGATCTCCGCAAAACAGGTCCGGTAGTGATAGGGCGTCTTCCCGTAGGGGTCCCGGATGTCCGGATCGGCCCCGCCGCCGCCCTGTGCGGAAAAGGATTTCAGGAGTCGGACCTTGCCCGCCGATCCGGGGTGCCGCCTGAGCACCTCGTCCCGCTGGGCCTCCTCCATGACGAGGACCCAGTCGGCCCGTTCGACCATGTCGGCCGTCAGGGCGCGCGACCGGTGACGGCCGGCCTCCATGCCTTTTTCCCGGAGAGCCGCGGCGGCCTGCGGAT
>Ga0302238_1000692_pt1 | contig 32209 bp, 38 predicted proteins | sample AAG_UR_Asn_MG_FD_193527 | JGI IMG/M metagenome (GOLD analysis project Ga0302238, IMG submission 193527) | Enriched activated sludge microbial communities from anaerobic digester in WTTP, New Holstein, Wisconsin, United States - AAG_UR_Asn | ecosystem: Engineered > Bioreactor > Anaerobic >... | reverse complement strand
CCCCCCCAGTGGCCGCCATGCCCGCTAACGTTGGCCATCTGCTTGACGTGACAACCGGCACTTGTTGCAGCGGCGAGCGCCAGACGGCTGCCGCCCGGTTGGACGGCCTACTGGACCGTCAAGCCGACTGTGGCAGGGCAAACCGGCCTGCCGCAAGGAGATAGGGAGCAGGAGGGGCCAGGAAGGGCTGGCTGAACGCTGCCAGAGCCTGGCGGAGCGGTTCAAACTTCGTCCAGTCGCCCCGACCATCCTTAAAAAACGGCCGTTCGGCGATGAAGTCGAACGGCTTTCTCTTTGTCAGGGCTAGGTTTACGTCGCTCACGAGGCGGTTTGAACTCACGCAATTCAGTATCTCGCGTTTCTGGACGGAGTTCGAACCGTGCCAGCATTCGGCGAGGTTCTGGCTGAAGTCAAAGACCCTGACGGCCAAAGTGCCGGCTTCGGGGTCGTAGACGGCGGCGGATTCCAGGTCGGCTTCCACACGGGATAGTTCGTTCTTCAGTTCGTCGGACTTGGCCTTGAAGATCGGCTCGTCGATGGCTCCCGAGAGGAAGCCGTTGAGGAGGCGGTCGAGCATGGCCCTGAGTTCGGCCTGTCGCTTGGCCAGGGCCTGTTTGCGGATGCGCTCGCCGACGGTGACGTCGGCGAAGGCGCTGCGGATGGCCTCGCGGAACCATTCGGCGATCTCTGGCGTAGGCATCCGCAGGGACTGGAGGTCTTCGGTTATGGCGGCGTCGAGGTCAGCCTCGCGCCAGCGGACGTTGGGGTGGTTGGGCGCACGGTTGTTGTTGGGGCACTTGTAGTAGGCGTGGGCATTGACACCGCCGGCGGCGAGCTCGCGGCAGATGACCTCGCCGGTCACGGCGCGGCCGCAGAAGGCGCAGCGTAGGAGCCCGCCGGAGAACATGAGCGTGGGATGGCCCGTGCGCCGGTTGCGGCCCTGGAGCACGTCCTGGCAGGCGTCGAAGACGGTGCGGTCGATGAAGACCTTGTACTTGCCGGGGTAGGTCCGGCCGTTGCGGACAAGTTCGCCGACGTAGAAGCGGTTATTGAGGATATAGGCGAGGGTGGTCCGGTTGAAGCGCGGCTGGCTGGGCTGATAGGTGAGGCCCTCGGAGGCCAGGTAGTCGCTCAGGCGCTCGAAGGTCCAGTCGCCCGTGGCGTATAGCTCGAAGATGCGCGTGACCACCTTGGCCTTTTCCGGGTGGGGTTTGACGGGCTCGTCGCGGTCGTCGACGTTGACGTAGCCGAAGGGTGCGTGGCCGGTGGGCCAGCCCTGGCGGACCTTCTCGTCCATGCCCTTGAGGACCTCGGTGCGGAGGTTGTCGGAATAGTATTGGGCGACGGCGGCCATGACATTGAAGGAGAGCGCGCCGGCCGCGCCTGGGCTGAACTGGTTTTCGACGAAGGAGAGTTGGACGCCGCAGTCGTCTTCCAGTTCCTGGAGCCTGACGGCGTCGCGCATGTTGCGGCAGACGCGGTCGAGCTTATGGCTGAGGATGGCCTGAATCTTGTCCTTGCGGGCGTTGGCCCGAACCCATCTGAACATCTCGTTGAAGGCCAGGCGTTCCGCGCCGCGTTTGGCGGACTCGGCGACTACGAATTCCCGGACGGCGGTCCAGCCGTTCTTGGTCGCCCGGTCCCGCGTGGCCCGCAGTTGGGCATCGATGGAGTAGCCTTCCCGCTGCTCGCGGGAGGAGACCCGTGCCCAGATGACGACGTTCATCGGCCTCGGCTCCTTTCCGCCCGACGTCCGCCAGTACGGCCACGAGGCGCCTGACGTTGCGCAGGATGTCCATCGCCTCGGCGTCCGAGACGACCCGGCCGGAGGCCTGGGTCCAGACGCGGCGGGTGCGTTCGAGGAGGTCGCTGGTCACCCACTCCGCGGCGGGCGGACATTCCGCTTCGGGCGCTTCACAGTGAGCGGCCTGGGCGGCGGGGAATCCAGTCGTCTTTTCGGATTCCTGCGGGTCGGCCGAGGCGGGCTGTGCAGTGGCGATCATCGGCCCAGGCCGAGCTTCCTGAAGTGCTCGCGGATGCGGCCGACGAGGCGTTCGATGGTATGCCAGCCGCAGCCCAGGCGCTGGGCGACCTCGTCCTGGGAGAGGCCCTCGGCCAGGGCCAGGCAAACGTCCTGTTCCATCCTGGGGAGAGCGGCCACGGCATCCTGGACGTCGATGGCCAGGGTATCCGGGGCGGGCTGATAGGCGGGGGGCAGTTCCCGGAGGCGCTCCTTACGGGCCTCGTGGCGGGCGGCGGCGCGGCGGATGTGCCTGAGGCGGCAGTCAGCGAGCGAGGCCAGGACGGCATCCTGGCTTGCGCCGTTGGCCTTGGCGGGGTCATATTGGAAGCGCGAGGCGTCGAAGGCGACCTGCTGGACGGCGTCGCGGAGGTCTTCGCCCCGGAAGCCCATGCGTTTGGCGCGCCCCACGACCATCTCGACCTGGTGCGGCTTCAATACTCCTTCATAGGCGAACTCAGTCATTGTCCCCGGTCCTTCCTCGGCTGGCCTGTGCCGGGCACACCCCGGCGCGTCTATAGGTCATCTTGGCGGGAGACCGGGGACAAGTATGTAGGGCAAAAGATGTGTGAAGCACGCTCACGTGAGCACGCACGTGAGCGTGACATCGGGGACATTTCACTCACGTGAGTGCTCACGTGAGCGTGGGTTACTACGGCGGGATGTCCCCGATATCCGGCAATTACCCCTGTAGCGAGGGCGGTGGAATCGGTGCCGCGACGCTGGAGGGGAAGCGGACATGGTTCAGGCGAAGCATGGGGGTGGGAAGCCAAGCGCCGAGCTGCTTGCCGACCCCGGGCTGGCCCGGCAGGTGCGGCGCAAGGCGCTGGAGCTGGTGGGGCGAGCGGGGTTCGGGCCTGGTAACGTGGAAGACCTGGAACAGGAGATGTGGCTGGACCTGGTCCGGGCCATGCGGCGCTATGACCCGGCGCAGGGCCGGGTGCAGGCCTATGCATCCGGCGTCCTGGAGATCGCCGCCCGGCGGCTGGTCCGCGAGCGAGTGGGCAACGGCCGCCTGAGGACCGTATCGCAGAGCATCCCGGTGCATGACGGCGACGGCGGGATCACGGACCTGGGCAGCGTCCTGACCAGGGAAGCACCTCAGGATATCGAGCAGGCGGACTTGGCCATAGACATGGAGGCGGTGATGAACCGGCTGCCGCCGGACCTGCGGGCGGTATGCGGGAAGCTGAAGGAGAAGTGCCCGGCGCAGGCGGCGCGCGAGCTGGGGTTATCGCTCTGGCACTTCCAGAGAAAGGTGGACCGGATTCGCCGCATCTTCGAGGCGGCGGGATTGGGGGATTGCCCATGATCGCCACGGCATGCCCGGCATCGTCGCCGACGGAGGCGTTGACCTACACGGCGCTGGACACGTTTCGGAACTGTCCGCGGAAGTACCGGCTGCGCTACGTGGAGGGGCTGCGACCGAGGGACCGGGTCGAGACGCTGGCTTTCGGGAGCGTGATTCACGGGGCGCTGGAGCTGTGGCACTCTCTGCCGGCCTCCGACGGCAACCGTCTGTTCAAGGTGCAGGACTATCTGGATTTCCGGTTCGGGCGCCGTGCGGCCGATCCCGTGGAGAAGCGCCAGTGGCACGTGGCCCAGGCGATGATGACGGGCTACGCGGGGCGCTATGCCGCGGAGGAGTTCGAGGTCGTCGCGCTGGAGAAGAAGTTCAAGGCGGAGGTGCGCAATCCCGAGACGGGGCGGTCGAGCCAGACCTTCCACATGGAGGGCAAGTGCGACGGGATCGTCCGGGTCGGCGGGGAGCTGTATCTGCTGGAGCACAAGACGGCCTCGACGCTCGACGGGAACTACCTGGACAAGCTGTGGACGGACACGCAGATCGCGCTTTACAGCTATTACCTGCGCCAGGCCGGGTTCCCCATCGTCGGCGTCCTCTACAACGTCCTCCTGAAGTCGCGGCTGGAGCAGCGCCAGGGCGAGAGCGAGGAGGAGTATTGCTCGCGCTCGGCGGCGCTGGCGGCGAGGAACAAGAGCGGCAAGTCATCGGCCAAGCGGCAAGAGCCGGAGACTGACGAGGAGTATGCGGCGCGGCTGGCCGGCTGGTATGGGCGGCCGGAGGCGTTTCACCGGGAGCGGATTTACCTTTCCGAGGACCGCCTGGCGATGCTCCAGGAGGAGGTCTGGGAGGTCACGCAGCAGTATCTGGACGCGCGGCGGCGGGGGAAGTGGCTGCTCAACACCAGCAGTTGCTTTTCGTTCCAGCGGCCGTGCGAGTACCTGCCGTATTGCCGGAGCAACTTCAGCGAGATCGTCCGCGGGAACCTTTTTGACCTCGTGCCGCCGCATGAAGAGCTGTCGGAGTCGGCGGCTCCGGCCGAGGCGGGAGCCGCTTTCTAGGAGGGGCGTTTCATGGCTGTGGCATTGCCGGTGGAGCGGAGCAAGCCGAACACGGACCTGGGGGCGAAGAGCCTCCTGATCTACGGTCCGCCGAAGATCGGGAAGAGCACCTTCGCCAGCCGATTCCCGGAGGCGGTGTTCTTCGAGTGCGAGCCGGGGCTGAGCGAGCTGGAGGTATTCAAGGTTCCGACCTACACGTGGGAGGATTTCCTGGCGGCCTGCCGGCTGGTGGCCGCCGGGGGGCATCGATTCAAGACCGTCGTGGTGGACACGGCCGACAACGCCTTTCGCCTCTGCAGCGAGCACGTGAACGCCGAGCACAAGGTGGAGTACGAGGGCGACCTGCCGCACGGCAAGGGGTGGGCGTTCGTCAAGAACGAGTGGGGCCGGGTGCTCACCAAACTTGCCAGCCTGCCTTATGGCCTGGTGCTCATCTCGCACTCGATGGAGAAGACCATCGAGACGCGGACGGGTGAGTACACGCGGACGGTGCCGACGCTGCCGGAGCGGGCCCGGGGGACGGTGCTGGGGCTCGTGGACATGGTGCTCTATTTCGACACGGCGGGCCATCGGGATAAGGACGGGGGCGTGGTGACGCAGCGGGTGATCCGGACGAAGCCGCATCCCTCGTGGGAGGCGGGCGACCGCAGCGGGCGGCTGCCGGAGACCTTGCCGCTGGATTTCGACGCGTTCGCGCGGGCGTTCGCGGGCGGCGGGCCGCAGAAGAGCTGAAGGAGGACGACATGATCCAGGAGAACGATGCGTTTGCGCCGGGCGGCGCGCCGGAGCAGTGGGACGCCGCAGCGGAACTGGCCGGGCTGGACGAGGAGTACGGCAAGGCGGAGGCGATGTCCTCCGAGGAAGTGCCGGACGGTAAGTTCCAGGTCCGGGTGAAGTCCGTGCGGTTGGACAAGTCGAGGAACGGGAACCCGATGCTGCGTTACGACCTGGTGGTGATTTCGGGTGCGCAGGTCGGGCGGCACATCTTCAAGAATGCGGTGATCACGCCGAACTCCCTGTCCTTCGTGAAGGGCGACCTCAAGCTGCTGGGGGTGACGCTGGGGAAGTTGAGCGAGCTGCCGAACCACCTGGAGGCGCTGCTGGACAAGGGGCTGGAGGTCACCAAGCGGACGAAGGGTGACTTCGTCAACGTCTACTTCAACCGCCTGCTCCAGGTGCCGGTGGCGGAAGCGCCTGCCGGGGGGCCGATTCCCTTCTGAACCTGTCTTGCCCGGGGCGGGATGGCGTATCGCCGGTTGACCTCGGCGATGGGACTCCCTGCGCCCGCCCCGGGCTCCGTTCTTCGCGGGCGGGAGTGTTTTCATGAGCTTCAGGATCGTGGTCGACACGCGGGAGCAGGAGCCGTATGCGTTCGAGTGCCCGTCGGTGCGCCGGAAGCTGGACGCCGGGGACTACTCGGTGGACGGCCTGGAGATCGCCGTGGCCGTGGAGAGGAAGAGCCTGGAGGACTTCACCAAGACGGTGATCCACGAGCGGGGCCGGTTCGAGGCGGAGCTGGAGCGGCTCTCGCGGATGGAGGCGGCCTGCGTGGTGGTGGAGGCCGACCTGGACGGCGTACTCAGGGGCGCGGCGGGCGCGGGACTGCACAGCGTGGCGGCGCAGGCGCTGATGTGCGCGGCGCTCCAGATCAGCCTGCGCCACAGGGTGCCGGTCTACTGGTGCGGCAGCCGGCAGGCGGCGCGGGCCTTCACGGAGGGGTTTCTGCGGATGTTCGTTCGCCATCGCGCGGCCGGGGGCCGGCGGTGAGCGAGAGCGTTCGCGGGACGGTGGAGCGGACGTACTGCAGCTCGGCGGCGTTCACGGCCGGCGTCCTGCGCGCCGAGGACGGAGAGAGGATTCGCTTCCGCGGCAGGTTCTGCGTGAGCGAAGGCGACTGCGTGACGCTCTCCGGGCGGTGGGCGACCGACCCGAAGTACGGGCTGCAGTTCCAGGCCGAGTCGGTCGGCTACGAGTTGCCGGAGACGCAGGAGGGGCTGGTCCAGTACCTGGCCCGGAACCCGGCGTTCGAGGGCGTGGGCGAGGCGACGGCCCGGAAGCTGGTGGGCTTCGCCGGCAGCGCCGAGCGGCTGGAGAAGCTGCTGGCCCAGGACATCGACGGCCTCCACGCGGGGCTCCGCATACCGAACAGGACGCTGGCCAATCTTCGGGACGCGTGGCTGAAGAACGCCGCGGAGAACCGGATTCGGACGTATCTGGCCGGCTTCGGGCTCACTCCCAAGCAGATGGACAAGCTGATCGGGCAGTTCGGCGAGTCGGTGGTCGGCATTCTCCGGCGCGACCCTTACGGGCTTATCAAGCTGGTGGATGGCTACGGGTTCAAGCGGGTGGACCAGATCGCCAGGGCAATGGGCGTGGCCAAGGACCATCCTGGGCGGATCGATGCCGGGCTCATGTACTGCCTGGGCCAGGAAGCGGGTTCCGGGCATACCTGGACGGGGCGGACGGAACTGCTGGACCTGGCCAATAACCTCCTCTGCCTGGACGGGCTCGACAGCAAGGAGGCCATTGGTAGGCGACTGGCCGGCTTGATCGACCGCCAGGAGATGGCTGTAGACGGCCAGGCCCTGGCGCTGCCGGCGCTGCGGGATGCCGAGGCGCTTATCCGGAGGACATTGGAGGCTCACGCGCAGGCGGAAGCCCCGATGTATCTGCCGGTCGACTTCACGGACGGGATGAACGCGGCGCAGCTCCGGGCGTATCGCCTGGCGGCACGGCGGCGGATCTGCGTGATCACGGGCGGGGCGGGGACCGGGAAGACCTTTGTAATCTCGCGACTGGCCGCGGCATTCACGGCGGCGGGCGTGAGCGTGGCCTTGTGCGCGCCGACGGGTAAGGCGGCCAAGCGCATCGAGGAGTTTCTGAAGAAGCGCGGGGTGGAGCTGGGGGCCAGCACGATTCATCGGCTCCTCCGGTACGACGGCCGCGCTTTCAACCGCCCGAGCCTGTCGGAGCCGGACGACGTGAACGCCGACCGGTTAGATCCCGGTTACCAGGCGGTGGTCGTCGACGAAGTCTCGATGGTGGACGCGCCGCTGATGGCGGAAGTCCTTCGGCGGGTGGATTTCGGGAAGACCCGGCTGATCCTGGTCGGCGACCACAACCAGCTCCCGCCGGTAGGCGCGGGGAACGTCCTGCGTGACCTGGTGGGCTGCAAGCTCGCGCCCACGGTGGTCCTGGACTCGGTGGTACGCCAGGCCGGGGTCTTGAAGGCCAACAGCAGCAGCGTCCTGGCCGGAAGGATTGCCCCGACGGCGGGATCGTCGCATGGCTGGGTGGTGGTCGACGGCCTGCGCGAGCCCCTGCAAATCCAGGGGTTTATCCGCGACCTCGTTCGCCACGAGATCCCGAAGCTGCCGGTGCCGGGTGAGGCGCCGGGGGTGCATTTCGATCCGCTCCGCGACGTGCAGATCGTGACGCCGATGCACAAGGGGCCGCTGGGCACCCGCGAACTCAACCGCATGCTGCAGCACCTCTTCCACGGGGACGTGCGGGCGCCCTTGGTCCCCGGCGACAAGGTCATCCAGACGTCGAACGACTACGAACTCGGGGTGATGAACGGGACCATCGGCTACGTGGCCGGCGTCCTGGCGGGGAGCATTATCGTCAGCTTCGATGGTGCGGGCCAACGGGAGGTTGCCGGGGAGAAGAGGCATAACCTCCAGCTGGCCTATGCCCTTACCGCCCACAAGAGCCAGGGCAGCGAGTTCCCCTGCGCCGTGGTGGTCTGCCACCGGTCGCATTTCTTCGCCGACCGCAACTGGCTCTACACGGCGGTGACTCGGGCGGCGAAGACCTGCATCCTGATCGGCGACCGCTGGGGACTGGACCGCGCCGTCGGCCGGAACCTGACTATCGGCCGGCGGACGTTCCTGAGCAAGTGGGCGGCCGAGTGGCCGGCTCCGAGGCCTGACCCGGCGGAGGTCGGTGCATGACCGCCCAGGTGGAGGTCGGGGCAGAAACCATCCCGCAGGTGCTTCGGGATTCGCCTCAGTGGGTCTGCTGGCGGCTGGAGGAGGTCCAGGGGCGCCAGACAAAGGTGCCGTATGACGCCAAAGTCCGGCGCAAGGCATCGAGCACGGCTCCCGAGACCTGGGCCACGTTTGACCAGGCCGTGGCAGCGTGGCAGGGGTCGGCCGGCTTCTACCTGGGCGTCGGGTTCGTCTTCCGGGACGGCGGCGGCATCGTCGGCGTGGATCTCGACCACTGCCTGAAGGACGGCCGGCTGCACCCTGACGCCGAGCGCATCGTCAAGACGCTGGATTCCTACACCGAGGTCAGCCCCAGCGGCGACGGACTCCACGTCATCCTGCTGGGCAGAAAGCCGGTTACCGCCTGCAGCCGGCCGAAGATGCCCTGGGGCGGCGAGTGCGCCATCTACGAGAAATCCCGGTTCTTCGTGATGACGGGACAACGGTTTGCGGACTACCCGGAGGCAGTGCAGCCCCGGCAGGAGCAGCTCTCGGCCGTCTGCGCCGAACTCTGGCCGTCGCCGGAGGAAAAGGCCAGGCGGGCCCGCGATCTCCACGCCGCGGGGCGGTCGGTGAGGCAGATTGCCGAGGAACTGAACATCAGCGTCGGCAGCATCTCCGCCTACCTGAAAGGCGCTGAACAGCCGATTGAACACCCGACTGAACACCCGCCGAAAGCGGTTGAACAGGGCACTGAACACCCCGCGGATCAGGTGTTCGACGGGGGTGTTCAGTCCGAAAAGGGCGCTGAACAGAGGTGTTCAACTGCCTGTTCAGTGCCCAAACCGGGGTGTTCAACGCCCTGTTCAACGCCAAATCCAGGTGTTCAGTCGCCTGTTCAACCGCCTGTTCAGCCCGCTGTTCAGTCGATGACCGACGACGCGATCATCGAGAAGGCGTCGGCCAGCCGAAAGAGCGGCGAGAAGTTCAAGGCGCTGTGGGCGGGCCGGTGGAACGACTATTTCAACTCGGCCAGCGAGGCGGACTCGTCGGTCGTCTTCACGCTGGCTTTCTACACGAAGGATGCGGCGCAGATCGACCGGATGTTCCGCGGCTCGGGGCTCATGCGCGAGAAGTGGGACGAGTTCCGCGGCGAGGAGACCTACGGCGAGAAGACGATCCGCAAGGCGCTCTCGGGCGTCACGGGACAGTATGCGCCCCGGCGCAAGCGCCTGAAGCGGGGCGAGAAGGCTGCGACCGTGGCCGTGGCCAGGCCGGCTACCGGCGCGGGCGAGCTGCGGAACCATGAGATCATCGAGGTGGTCAATTCCAAGGGCGAGACGCGCGAGGCCATCCGGGTGATCTCCCTTGACCGGATGCGCCGTGGGCTGCTTGGCCCCACCGGTGACTGGCCTCGGCGCGTCGGCTCGATGCTCTTCTTCGACGACGGCGGGAAGGTCCGCTACCTGAAGGACCGCGACGCGCTCTTCGCTTGGGCGCAGGAGAGGATGCCCGTCTTCTGGGCTGCCGGCTCCGACCTGAACGGCCAGTCGCTCTTGACCAAGGCGGAGTTCGTCGCCCACCTGCAGGCGATGGTCACCGACTACATCGCCGTCGAAGAAATGCCGCACGAGCCGGTGATGGCTGGGCACTACTACGCCTGGCGTCCGCCGGTCGACTATGTCCCCACGGGCGAGTACTTCCAGCAGCTTCTTGACTTCTTCAACAACCCCGAGACGGAGGCCGACCGTGTCCTGCTCCGGGCGGCGTTCCTGACGCCGGCGTGGGGAGGATTGCCAGGCAAGCGCCCCGCCTTCGTAATCATGGCACCCGACCGCGGCTACGGCAAGTCGACCCTCGCCGAGGTCATCGGCATGCTTTACGGCGGCTACATCGAGCTGTCGCTCACCGAGTCGGCCGAGGACAAGCTGGTCACGCGGCTGCTGACGCCGGATGCCTTGACTCGCCGGGTCGTCCGCGTCGACAACATCAAACGGTCTTACGGCTCGGAACTCCTCGAAGCGCTCATCACCGCGCCGGTGATCTCCGGCCACAGGATGTACTGCGGCGAAGCCTGCCGGCCGAACACGCTGACCTACATCCTGACCGGCAACGCGCTGAAGCTGTCGCGCGACCTGGCCGAGCGTGCGTTCATCGTCAGGATGAAGAAGCCGCCTCGGCGCAAAGGGTGGGACGATGCCGTCAGGGACTACGTGACCGTCCATCGCCTCCGCATCCTGGCCGACATCGCCGCGGAACTCAAGAAGCCGCCGTGCGAGGAGGAAGCCTCCGACCGCTGGATGTCCTGGGTCACGAGCGTCCTGGTCCGCTGCACCACGGAGCCAGCTGCAATCGTCGAGTTTAACCAGGAGCGCCGCGGCAAGTGCGACGAGGACCGCGACGAATGCGACGTCGTCATGGAAGCCATCGACAAGTATGTTGCCGAGCAGAACAGGGCGATCCAATCGTCGCTGGCGTCCACGGGCGAGAGCATAGACGGCAGCCTGCCCGAGTGGGCCTTCGTCAGCTCCACGGACATGACTGACATTCTGTCCATGGCCCTCCACGAGAAACTCAGCGCCAAAGCTGCCAGGCAACGGCTCGATGCCCACATCGAAGCAGGGCGGCTGTCGCGAGTGAGGCAGCGGCGCACCAACACATGCAACGGCTACGACGTCCTGCGGCCGCGCGACGGGGAGTAGAAACGTGGACGGCGTCTTCCTCAGCGTGGAGGTAGTGGAACTTGTGGAACATTCCGCCTCTCCTTTTCATCGCGGAAAAAGCGCCGAAGCGACTGAACACCATGCACGGGGAAAAAGGAGAGGGAAAATCCTCCACAAGTTCCACTACTTCCACGCGACCGACGCAAGCCGCGCAATTGCGACGGTTCCTCCCTGGCCGCGGGTCGCGGAGACGGCCGGCGGAAACCTCGCGCTACAGGGCACACTTTCTTTCCGGCCGCCGAACCTTGCGCCCCGGGGCCGCCAGGGGCGCGGTTCGGCGGCCGGCCGCAACCTTGGCCGACCGGCGGGCCAGTCGCGGCCCTTGGGCCAACGGGGCGCAAACGGGCGGCCACGTGGCGGTCCCGGCCGTGGCCACGGCGGTGCGCTACGGTGCGGCCCGCTGACCGACGGTCTGCGGCGCGCGATTCCGACGGAATACCCCGCGCTCCGGGCCGAATAGCTGCGAAAGAAGGGAACAGGCAGGCATGAGGAAGGAGCGGCGCATGACGACTGCGGAACGGATCGAGGCGAAGTGCGGGGAGGTCGCCACGATGCTGGCGGCGAAGAACCGGGCATATGGGAACTCGGCGCTAGAGCCGCTGGGCATCTTTAGCCGGGGCGACGCCGAGGCGGGCATCTGCGCCCGGCTGGACGACAAGCTGGCCCGCGTGAAGAACGCGCCCGGCGCCTTCGGCGAAAACGAAGTGGTGGATCTGATCGGCTACCTGGTGCTTCTTCTGATCGCCCGGGAGGACAAGGCTGTGAAGGGAGGCGCGGCGTGAAGATCGAGATGCGGCGGTTGGCCGAGGTCAAGCCCTACGACAAGAATCCCCGCGTGAACGACCAGGCGGTGGACGCCGTGGCCAAGTCCATCGCCGAGTACGGGTTCCGCCAGCCAATCGTGGTCGACGGCGAGGGCATCATCATCGTCGGGCATACCCGCTGGAAGGCGGCGCAGAAGCTGGGGCTGGCCGAGGTGCCGGTCCACGTGGCAGTCGACCTGCCGCCAGAGAAGGTCAAGGCCTACCGGCTGGCCGACAACAAGCTCGCCGAGCTGGCCGAGTGGGACATGGATCTCCTTCCCATTGAGCTATCCGAACTACGCGGTATGGACGTGGACCTGGGCATGCTCGGCTTCGCTCCGGATGAGTTGGAGAAGCTGCTGGGCGCCGGCATCCACGGCAATGAAGGCTTGACCGACCCGGACGCGGTGCCCGACCCGCCGGATGCGGCGGTGACGCAGCCTGGCGACCTGTGGGTGCTGGGCGACCACCGGCTGCTTTGCGGGGACAGCTCGAAGGCCGAGGACGTGGACCGGCTCCTGGGCGGGGCTCGGGTTCACCTGGTCAACACCGACCCGCCGTACAACGTGAAGGTGGAGCCGCGCAGCAACAATGCCATCGCGGCCGGCCTAAGCTCCTTCGCCGGCTACGGCAACACCGACCCGGGCCGGGACGTCCACCGTAACCCCAACGCGGCCAACCCCACGCATGCGAAGATGCGGGCCAAGGACCGGCCACTCGAGAACGACTTCGTGTCGGACGAGGAGTTCGCCCGGCTGCTCCACGCCTGGTTCGGGAACATTCAGCGGGTGCTGGAGCCGGGCCGGGGCTTCTACATCTGGGGCGGCTACTCGAACATCTCGAACTACCCGCCGGTGCTCAAGGTTTGCGAGCTGTACTTCTCGCAGATGGTCATCTGGGTGAAGGAGCACCCGGTGCTGACCCGCAAGGATTTCATGGGCAACCACGAGTGGTGTTTCTATGGCTGGCGTGAGGGCGCCGGGCACCAGTTCTTCGGGCCGAACAACATCCCCGACGTGTGGTCGGTGAAGAAGGTCAACCCGCAGAGCATGGTGCACCTGACCGAGAAGCCCGTGGAGCTGGCGGTGCGGGCGTTGCAGTACTCGTCGCAGCCCGGCGAGAACGTCCTCGACCTCTTCGGCGGCTCGGGCAGCACGCTCATCGCGGCCGAGAAAACGGGGCGCCACGCCTACCTGATGGAGATCGACGAACTCTACGCGGACGTCATCATTCGCAGGTGGGAGGAGTTCACCGGGAAGAAGGCGAGGAGGGGCGATTGAGGTCTCTACCAAAGTCTTTTATCGCCGTCCGTTGCTGCTCCGCCTCTGCGGCTCTCTTCGCCATATTGGCTATGGCGTCGGCAGGAAGCGATTCAATGGGGGCCATTCGTGTGTGGAGGTCATTCAGGTTCTGCCATATTGACTGTATCTGTGCGTTCAGTCCATTGGACAAAGGAGCGAGCGCCTTCTCGAGTTCCTCTTTGGTGAGGATGCCCTTTGGAATCGTGGGCAGTTGTGATGCTATCGCGCTCAGGCGCCGTTCTAGCTCGTTAAGAAGTGTGCGCAACGCAGCGACCTCCGCTGCCGCTTTACGGTTCGCTTCAAGTTCGGCCGAAACCTCCTCGCGCAATTTCCGCGCGCTTCGACGACGCATAAACGTCTCCACCACCACCACCGTTGCGGCCAATAGGGCCAATGGCAGAGGGGCATATGTAGAGAGAAAGCTCCAGACCTTGGGCAGAAACCCAAACACAGCCGTGATTCCCCAGAACAGCACGTTTCCGGCTGCGCCGAGCAAGATTACGCCCCATGGCGAACTCCAGAACAGCTTCTTTTCAGCCAATGCCTTTCTCCCCCGGCCGATTATGTTCCGCGCAAGTGCTAAGTCAAACATGTTGCTCAGCTACGCCAAAGACCAGTGCTGCACAGTAACGACCGAACCCCGGCGGGCTCGCCGGGGTGTTCGGTCTGAGGAGATGCTGGATGCTACTTGGTGACGGTGAACTTCCCGCGCTCGACGACCTTGAACCGGGCCTCGGCGCCCTTGGCCTTGATTTCCCGGAACATGGCCGAGTAGATGGTCGCCGCCGGGGTCTTACCCTCGGTCTGCCAGAGCCCCTTGGCCAGCATCGCCTCGACGATGGCCTTGGCGTTCATGGGCTCCTTGGCCTCGGCCAGCACCTTGGCCGCCGCATCGAGGCCGGACATCCGACCGTCGCCGGCCGGCTTCGCCGTGGCCGGCGCAACCGCCGCCTCAGGCTTCTCGGGCTTGGCCTTCTTGCTGTGGCCCTTGGTCTTGGGGTGCTTCTTGCTGCTCGACATGGTTCGTCTCCTTCCTTTCCCATCCGCGACGACAGGCCGCGGTTCAATCCGTGTGATTCCCTAGACCGCTGTGAACCCGGCGATGAAGAACTCGCCGCGGGTCTTGGGCTCGCCGAGAGTAGCCGCGAAGGCGCGCGCCTCAGCCGGCGAGCGGAACGGCCGGGCAAGGCTATAGCCGCCGAACGCGGCAAGGTCATCATCGCAAACCAGGCAGGCGCCCTGGCGGTCCAGGACCAGGACCCAGGCCATGCCGTCGTCGAACGCGCCCTCGGCGATGAGCGGGTTGGTTCCAATCTCGCGCCAGGCTTCTGCGCCGCCGAAGGCGTCGAAGTCGTGGCGGGTGAACTCGCGCAGTTCCATGTTCCGTTACTCCTCGAAGACCAGCGAGGCCATGCAGCGGGTGCAGAGGTCCATCGTCACGCCGTCACCCCAGGTGATGCGCCAGAGGTTCACGTTCGCATGCTCGGCGTGGAGGCTGCAGGTGCCGCGGTCGTGGAGCGGCTGCGCCTCGACACCGGCCATGGGCTCGCCCTTCGCCCGTTCGGCATCGTCGCGCCGGCCGAGGACCATCTTGACCTTCTCGCAGGCGGCTATGCACCGGGCGCGGTAACGGTCGCCGTCGGCCAGCTGGTTCGCGGCGCCATAGGCGGCCAGGAGCAGTTCGTCGGCGCCGTCTGCCAGTTCGCTCCGGTCATCGTTCACCGGAACGGTCATGGTCAGGCCGCCCTTCTGGCAGAGGTAGGCGAACGGGATGCCGGCCTCGGCCATCCGGTCGGCGTCGGCCTTGCCGACCTCGACGCGCCGGCCCTGGAGCAGGATGGTCACCCGGCCGGGTGCGGAGGCCGCCTTGCCGGCGGCCTCCGTCGCGGTCTGGTGTTCGGCGTTGCGCTTCTTCATGGTCGGTCTCCTTCAGGGCTTGGCCGGGGTGGTGTCTTCGAAGCCGCACTCCACGAGGAGCGCGCAGAAGCCGGCCGGGTCCATCTTGTCCGCGGCGACCTTGGGCAGCCGGGCCAGCCGGCTGAGCAGGCGCTTGAATTCCGGCCGGGCGAGGGCCGCGAAGCTGTCGGAGAAGGCCTCCAACCGCGCGACGCCGTCCTCGTTGCCGACCAGCCAATGCCAGCTCATGCACATCTCCCCCGAGCAGCCGCCGTCGGCGAAGTAGAGCCCGAAGGTCACCTGGTCGACGATGCCTTCCTTCCGGAGGTGCGGAAGGTTGGCGTCGGCGTACCAGGCCCGCTTCAGGTGGATGAAGCGGGGCATGGCCTGTTGGTTGGTGGTGGTCTTCATGGGTGGTGCCTTTCAGTTCCGGAGGTCGGCCAGCGCTTCGGCGATGGCTATGTCGTTGTTGCCAGAGAGGAAGGTCAGGGCGTCGACGAGGCGCATCCGCACCTCGGTCAGGTCCCCGACCAGAGCCCAGTTCGCCGGGGCGGCCTTGGCCTTCTCCTCGTGGACCTCCAGCTCGTCCTGGAGCCAGCCCAGCAGGGCGCCGATGTCCTGCGCCCGTTCCTCGTAGGTCTGCGCCGCGGTCTTCTTGGTCTTGGTAGCCATGGTCGGTTCCTTTCCGTTCCGTCAGCCGAGGTCGAAGAGCCGGTTGTAGAGGCGGCAGGGCACCTGGTCGCGCACGATGGTGTCGAGCCGCTGAACCCGGTCCCGGGCAATCTCGTAGTCGCCGTTCTTGACCGCCTCGGCGACCTTGCGCAGGTCGGCGGCGTCCTTGGCGTGGACCCGGGCCATCTCGGCGTCGCCCTCGGCGGCCCATTCCTGGCCCTGGCGCTCCCACCGGGCGATGGCCTGGGCCAGGCGCTCCAGGTCGCGGCGTTCGTTTCTCTTGGCGGTCTTGGCGTCCATCTTTCTCCTCCGTTCCTTTCCGGCGCTCAATGCGCTCTTGGTATTGCCTTCTACACACATCATTGCCATGACCATGGGCAAACATCAAGGGAAATCGCCGAGAATCGGGGAGAAAACGCATGCCCGTAACCGGCCACGGTGCGCCGCTTACGCCTGGCCATTTGGCCGTTTCCGACGCCGTGGCGGTGCTTCGGAAGGCCGGTTCTCGGCACCTTTCCGAGGAGGCGCTGCGGCGGGATATCGCGGCCGGCGCGCCCGCCAACCCCGACGGCACGGTTAACCTGCTTCACTACGCGGCGTGGCTCGCGCTTGAGGCCGGCCGTGGCGATTGAGGCCAGGCGGCTGAAGCCGGCGGAGTTGGTTCGGCTGCTCAACTCCACGCCTTTGGGCGCGGTGTTGGACGAGCGGACGTTCTACCGGCACCGGATGAAGGCCGGCTACCGGGTGGGCGACGGCCGGCACGTGGACCTTTTCCGCTACGCGGCGTGGCTGGCCGACGAGCGGCATGGGCCGAGGCCGGTCAGGGACGATGCGGCGGACTACGAAAAGCATAAGGCGGCGGCAGCCGCGCGGGACCGGGTACGGGCGCTGGCCGGCCGGGATATCGGCGAGATGCCGGCCGTGGTCGACCCGGCACGTAAGGAACGCGCGGCGCACGACTTCCGGTTCTTCTGCGATGCCTACTTCCCGCTGACCTTCCACCTGCCCTGGTCGCCGGATCACCTGAAGGCCATCGCCAAGGTGGAGCAGGCGGTGCTGCACGGAGGGCTATTCGCGATGGCACTCCCGCGTGGCTCAGGCAAGAGTTCCATCACCGAGACCGCCTGCCTCTGGGCGGTGCTCTACGGGCACCGGGACTTCGTCTGCCTGATCGGCGCCTCGGAGGTCCATGCCGGCGAGATGCTCGACTCCATCAAGATGGAGCTCGACGGCAACGACCTTCTGGCCGAGGACTTCCCCGAAGTCTGCCATCCGATTCGGAGCCTGGACGGCATCGCCAATCGCTGCTCCGGGCAGCTCTACAAGGGGGAGCGGACCCACATCGGCTGGACGGCCGTCGAGGTAGTGCTGCCGACCGTCCCGGAGAGCAAGGCTTCGGGGGCCATCATCAAGGTCGCCGGGATCACCGGCCGCATCCGGGGGATGAAGTACAAGCGCGCCGACGGCCGAACGGTGCGGCCTGCCCTGGTGGTGCTGGACGATCCTCAGACCGACGAATCGGCGCGCTCATTATTGCAGTGCAACACGCGGGAGCGCATCTTGGCTGGCGCGATTCTGGGCCTGGCCGGCCCGGGCAAGAAGATCGCGGGGATCATGCCCTGCACGGTCATCCGTCCGGGCGACATGGCCGACAACATTCTCGACCGGGAGAAGCACCCCGAATGGAACGGCGAACGGGCCAGGATGGTCTATGCGTTCCCGACGGACGAGAAGCTGTGGGCGCGCTACGCCGAGGTCCGGGCCGAGTCGTTGCGCGCCCACGGCGACCTGCGCGAGGCGACGGCGTTCTACGAGGCCAACCGCTCGGCGCTCGACGAGGGCGCGGTCATCGCCTGGCCGGAGCGGTTCAACCACGACGAGGCCTCGGCCGTCCAGCATGCCATGAACTTGAAGCTCCAGGACGAGGCGGCGTTCTTCGCCGAGTACCAGAACGAACCGCTGCCGGAGAAGACCGCCGAGGACGAGGGATTGCTCACCGCCGACCAGATAGCCCAGAAGCTCAATGGCATGAAGCGGGGCGAGGTCCCGGTGGGCGCGACGCAGCTGGTCATGTTCATCGACGTGCAGGGTAGGCTGCTCTTCTGGGTGGTCGCCGCGTTCGAGGAAGACTTCTCAGGCTACGTCCTCGATTACGGTGCATACCCCGACCAGCGGCGGGCGTATTTCACGCTGCGAGATGCGCAGCGGACGCTGCAGGGTGCGGTGAAGGGCGCCGGGCTGGAGGGGGCGATCTACGCCGGGCTGGAGGCGCTGACCGGGCAGCACCTGGAGCGCGAGTGGCGACGGGACGACGGGGCGATGGTCAGGATTGACCGCTGCCTCATCGATGCCAACTGGGGCACGTCCACCGACGTGGTCTATCAGTTTTGCAGGCAGAGCGCGCACGCGGCGGTGCTGCTGCCGAGTCACGGGCGGTTCGTGGGGGCGTCGTCGGTGCCGTTCTCGGAGTATAAGCGCAAGCGTGGCGACCGCGTGGGCCTCAACTGGCGCATCCCCAACGTGCAGGGGCGCAGGGCCGTGCGGCACGTGGTCTTCGACTCGAACTACTGGAAGAGCTTCGTCCACGCGCGCTTGGCGGTGCCCATGGGCGACAAGGGCTGCCTCTCGCTCTTCGGCCGCGACGCGGAGGTGCACCGGCTACTGGCCGAGCACCTGACGGCGGAATATCGGGTGAAGACCGAGGGGCGCGGCCGGGTGGTGGACGAGTGGAAGCTCCGGCCGGAGGCCGTGGAGAACCATTGGCTCGACTGCCTGGTGGGCTGCGCCGTGGCGGCCAGCATTCAGGGCGCGGTGTTGCCCGGAACGGACGGCCCGGCGGCCCGGGGACGGCCGAGGATGAAGCTTTCCGACCTGCAGAGGACCAGGCGATGAAGACGCCGGCAAGAGAGGTCGCTGTCGAGGCGGCCGGGCAGCGCGGACTGGAGTGCCCCAGGTGCGGGTGCCGGCATTTCGACGTGCTCTGCACGCGGTCCGCGGGCGGCGGCCGGATACGGCGACGCCGGGAATGCCGGTACTGCGGGCGCAGGATGACAACCTACGAGGCTGTGCTTTGAAGGCCGCTACGGATTGCTGGCTACGATGGCCCCGACGCCCTGCAGGGCAGACCCTGCGGCCAGCAAAACCCAGCCGATGATGTTGAGCTTGCGCCAGAGCTTTAACGAGCGCGTGTGCATTTCATCCATGCCCTCGAAGACGGGGACCACCGTCTGCCGCGAGAGATAAGATCGCACCGTGACATCGAGGGCGGTCAGCCACGTATTGGTGACCGACGATATCCTGGCACTGGCCACAGCCAGCAAGACGCTCCCCAGAAAGCACGCCGCAAGACCGGTCCACACGAAATACATGATGTTCCTCCGTCAGAGGTCGGCGCGGCGAGCCGACTCATTCGGCTCAAAGCCCGGGCCCCTGGGCGCAGTGTATGCCGCCGGAGAAGGTCGGCAAGAGCATCTGATTTGAGCCTCATGGTGCTACCGGTGTACCTAGGGGCCGCAATCCGCCGGAATCTCTTCCTGTCCGTGCCATGGATCAACAAGGTAAGGGGCAGAAGAGCGCGGGATTTTCGGGGGTGCGGGCGATGGGTCGGGACTTGGGCAGCACGATTCGCCGCAATGCAAAGGGCCCTCGCCGGGCTCGCGGTGATTCGGGCGAAATGGAGCAGCATTCTCTGAAGGAGCAGATCGAGGCCGACCGGTATCTGGCCTCGAAGGACGCGGCCCGGAAGGGCCTGGGCGTGCGGCGCACCAAGATGGTCCCGCCGGGGGCGTGCTGATGATCGCCACGGCCGCGGACCGGAAGTCGGTGGTGCTCTCGCGCCTGCGGGCGGTGCCCGTGCGGCGCTTGCGCGCCCGGTTCGACTCGGCCGCGACCACCGACGACAACCGCCGCCACTGGGCGAACGCCGACTCGCTCTCGCCGGACGCGGCGGCCAGCCCCGAGGTGCGCCGGACGCTGCGGATGCGCTGCCGCTACGAGGTCGCGAACAACTCCTATGCCAAGGGGATCGTCCTGACGCTGGCCAACGACACGGTGGGGACCGGGCCGCGCCTGCAGATGCTCACCGGGGACGACGCCGCCAACCGCCAGGTGGAGCGTGAGTTCGACCGCTGGGCGCGGGCGGTGTCGCTTGCCGAGAAGCTGCGCACCATGCGGATGGCGCGGGTGCAGGACGGCGAGGCCTTCGCGATCCTGGCCAACAACCCCGTCCTCGAGCACCCTGTGAAGCTAGACCTGCGGCTGGTGGAGGCCGACCAGGTGACGAGCCCGTTCCGCGGGCTCTTGGACGACAACGAAGTCGACGGTGTGGTGCTGGACGAGTTCGGGAACCCGGCTGCCTACCGGGTGATGGCCGAGCATCCGGGGGCGCTCTCGCGGCGCCTCCGGGAGGAGTACTTCTCGATCCCGGCGTCGCACATGATCCACGCCTTCCGGCTGGACCGGCCGGGGCAGCACCGGGGCGTGCCGGAGATCACGCCGGCCTTGCCGCTCTTCGCGCAGCTCAGGCGCTTCACGCTGGCGGTGATTTCGGCGGCCGAGGCGGCGGCCGATTTCGCGGGCATCCTCTACACCGACGCGCCGGCCAACGGCGAGGCCGACTCGGTCGAGCCGATGGACAGCATCGAGCTCGAACGCAACATGCTGCTGACCATGCCTGGCGGCTGGAAGATGAGCCAGGTGGAGCCGATGCAGCCGGCGACGACCTATGCGGAGTTCAAGAAGGAGATCCTGAACGAGATCGTCCGCTGCATCTGCATGCCCTACAACATCGCGGCCGGGAACTCCTCGGGCTACAACTACGCCTCGGGTCGTCTCGACCACCAGACCTACTTCAAGTGCATCCGTGTGGAGCAGGCCTTCATGGCCGAGCGGGTGCTCGACCGCATCCTGGCCGCGTGGCTTTGGGAGTACGCGCTGGCCGTGGGCGCGGTGGACTACGTTCCGGCGCAGGGCTTGGAGCGCATTCTGCCCGACCACCAGTGGTTCTGGGACGGCTTCGAGCATGTGGACCCGGCGAAGGAGGCGACGGCGGCCGAGAAGCTGCTGAAGGCCGGTCTCCTGACCGAGGCCGAGTACCAGGCCAAGCGCGGGGTGGACTGGGAGGACCACCAGGCCCAGCGGCAGCGCGAGGCCGAGGGCCGGAAGCGGCGCGGCCTGCCTCAGCCGTGGGATTCGGCCAAGGGCACGGCCGTGACGGCGCCCGAGGCAGAAGCGGCGCCCGTGGCCGACGGGGAGGAGGAGTAGCATGCCTTACCCCCGCGAGCACGCAGCGCGACTCCAGGACCCCGCCAAGTACGTCCGGTTCCGCCGGGAGAACGACAAGTTCGGCCCCGGGATCGACGCGGTATGGGGCATCGGCCGGGACGGCCAGGCCGAACTGCAGGCGATCCGGTTCGACGCCGGGAGGTTCACCCCCGAGCAGGCCAAGGCGTGGCTCAAGGAGCACGGGCACGAGCCCATCCTGTTCGAGCCGGCCGCCGACAAGGCCGAGGGCGTCGCGGGCGAGTTCGTGATGGTCGAGGCGGCCGGCGAGGGAGCGGCCGGCAGGCTCCGCGTCATGGGCGTGGCCTACTCGGGCGGCAAGATGCGCCTGCCCGGCTGGCGGCACCCGGTGGTGGTGGACCTGGCCGGGATGGCAGTGCCGGAGAGCGTACCGCTCCTCACCAACCACGACAACCGCACCGGCAGCCGGGTGGGGGTGGTCCGGGCGCGGATCGAGGATCGGGCGCTGGTGATCGAGGGCGAGATCCTCTCATCGAGCGGTCAGGCACAGGGGATCGTGGAGCAGGCCAGGGCGGGGGTGGACTGGCAGCTATCCATCGGGGCGGAAGTCATCGATTCGGAGCTCGTGCGCGGGAGCCGGTCGATCAACGGCCGGATGCACGAGGGTCCATTCTACCACGTGAAGAAGTCGGTCTTGCGGGAGGTGTCGGTCGTCGCCGTGGGCGCGGATGCCTCTACGCGGTTGGCGCTCGCGGCAAGGTTCAACCTGTACGGAGGGAATGCGATGGAGTTCGAGAAGTGGCTGAAGGAGCACGGGATCGAGGCCGAGGGGCTGGGCGAGGAGAAGCTCGCGGCTCTGAAGGCGGCCTGGGAGAAGGGCGAGGAGCCCCCCGCCTCCGCCAAGGCTTCGGCGGGCAAGCCGGACCAGGGAGACGGCAAGAAGCCGGAGCCGAAGGTCTCCGAGAAGGTGGTCAAGGCATCGGCCGCCGGCGACGGGGCGGCCGGGGCTGCGCCGGACGCGCGGGAGGCGGCCGAGGGCGCCGTGGCCGCGGAGCGCGAGCGCGTGGCCGCGATCCAGGAGGTCTGCGCCGGGGAGTTCCCCAAGATCGAGCGTGAGGCGATCCGCGCCGGCTGGGGCGTCGAGGACACGAGCCAGAAGGTGCTGAAGGCGATGCGCGAGGGCCGGCCGCAGGCCGACGTGCGCATCTCGGCGGGCCGGGACCGGGCCCGCTCCTGCAGCGCGGCGATGCTGGAGGCGGCCTGTTCGCTGGCCGCGGGCCTGGCCGCGCCGGAGAAGCAGTACGACGAGGAGGTCCTGGAGGAGGCCGGCCGGCGGTTCCGCGGCGGGATCGGGCTGCAGGAGCTGTTTCTCGAGGCGGCCTGGGCCAACGGCTACCCGGAGCGGACGTTCCGGGACAGCCGGGAGGCGCTGCGCTACGCCTTCGGGCGGGACGTGCAGGCCGGTTTCTCGGCGGTGGACCTGGGCGGCATCCTCTCCAACGTGGCCAACAAGTTCCTGCTGGAGGGCTTCTTCTCGGTCGAGCGCGCCTGGCGGAACATCTGCGCGGTGCGGAACGTCCCGGACTTCAAGACGGTGACCAGCTACCGGCTGGTGGGGCGCGACCAGTACGAGCAGGTCGCACCGGGCGGGGAGCTGAAGCACGGGTCGCTGGGGAACGAGAGCTACACCAATAAGGCTGATACCTACGGCCTGCTGCTCAGCATCGACCGGCGCGACATCATAAACGACGACCTGGGCGCGATCACGCTGGTGCCCCGGAAGCTGGGGCGCGGGTCGGGGCTCAAGATCAACGACGTCTTCTGGACGGCGTTCCTGAACAATGCCGCCTTCTTCACCGCCGGCAACAAGAACCTGCTCGTGGGCGCGGACACACTGCTCGGCATCGACGGCCTGACCAAGGCCGAGACGACCTTCATGGAGCAGGTGGACTCCGACGGCAAGCCCATCGGGGTGATGCCGGCCATCGTGCTGGTGCCGCCGGCGCTCTCGGCCATCGCCACGCAGCTGAACAAGAGCCTGGAGCTGCGGGACACTTCGGCGGGCGTGAAGTACCCGGTCTCGAACCCGCACCAGGGCAAGTTCCGTTCGGAGGTCAGCCGCTACCTCTCGAACCCGCAGTACGCGGGCTTCTCGCAGAAGGCCTGGTACTTGCTGGCCGACCCGAACGACCTGCCGGTGATCGAGGTCGCGTTCCTGAACGGCCAGGAGTCGCCGGTGATCGAGACGGCCGAGGCCGACTTCAACGTGCTCGGCGTGCGCATGCGCGGCTACCACGACTTCGGTGTGGCGCTGCAGGACCCGCGCGGCGGGCTCAAGAGCAAGGGCGAGGCCTGAAAAGGAGAGCCCGGTGGGACGGCCGTCATCGTGCGCCGGAGCAAGGTGATGCCGCCCACCGGGCACCCAGAGGATACGCGGCGGGCCGCGTGAGGCAAGCGAAAGCTGAAGGAGCGGACAGATGGTGAAGCTCGTGCAGAGGGGCGACAGCGTGGACTATCAGCCGGCGGCCGACGTGGCTGCCGGGTCGGTGGTGGTCCAGGAGGACCTGGTCGGCGTGGCCGGCCGGGAGATCAAGGCCGGGCAGCTCGGGGCGCTCGCAGTCACGGGCGTCTACGAGTTCCCCAAGGCGACCGGCGTTGGCAGCGCCATCGCGGCGGGGGCCAAGCTCTACTGGGACGTCGCCGAGGCGGTCGCCAAGACCGACTCGGAGGCCGGGACCAACAAGTACCTGGGCAAGGCGGTGAAGACCGCGGCAGACGCCGACGCGGCCGTCCGGGTCAGGCTCAGCCAGTAGGGGTGCGGCGATGGACCTCCTTCGGCGCGGATTGGAGTGGCTGGAGCGCGAGCGCGTCAGGCATGCATCGCGCAACATCCACTATGTCCGCGCCGGGGAGTCCATCCAGGTCCGGGCCACGGTCGGGAAGACGGTTTTCGAGATCCGCGACGATTACGGCGTGGCGGAACACACGGAGACGCGGGACTTTCTGATCCTGGCCCGTGACCTGATCCTGGGCGGGGCGCAGGCGACGCCGAAGCGCGGCGACCAGGTGCGGGAGGCTGACGGCGGGAAGGTCTTCATCTACGAGGTCATGGCCCCGGGCAAGGAGCCGGAGTGGCGGTACTCCGACCTCTACCGGCACACGCTCCGGATTCACACCAAGCAAGTCGGCGTGGAGGACGCGCCATGATCGCGGACCTGGCGATGAAGGCGGGGATGGGGAGCTTGCTGGCCATATCCGTGCCGGTGGGCGGCGACGCGGCGGCCTGGGGCCAATGGGGCTTGGCGGGCCTGGTGGTCGGCTACGTTCTTTGGCGCGACTGGCTGCGCGAGAAGCGCATGTCCGAGGCGATAGAGCGCGACCACGCCTGGGTCAGGGGAACGCTTCTGGGGGCGCTCGAGCGCAACACCGCGGCCATCCAACAAATGCTGGGGGACGGGGGCAAGAAGGAGGCTGAGAGATGACGGAGGCAAGGGGCCGCAAGGCGTCGTGGCCGGATGCGCTGTTCGTCCTGGCGCTCGTGATCCTGCCCATCTGCATCAGCCTGGCGTTCTGAGGGCGCGCAGATGCCGGCAGCAGTCCTTAGCGTGGCCGATGCGGTGGTCGCCGAAATCAATGCGGCGGCGCTCTCCATGCCGGTTACGGCCGAGCGCGCCTACCAGCCGGTCTTCGACCTGGCCGAGATGAGGAACCTGCACGTGACCGTGGTGCCGAGGGGACTGGAGCGGGAGCTCGGCTCGCGCGCCGGCACGCCGCGCGAGGTCAAGGTCGATGTGGCGGTGCAGAAGAAGCTCCAGGCCGCCGACGCCGCGGAGATTGACCCGCTGGTCGGGCTCGTCGAAGAGATCGCCGAGCTTTTCAAGCTCAAGCGCCTGCCGGCGTACCACCAGGCGGTGTGGACCAGGACGGAGAACGTGCCCATCTACAGCCAGGAGCACCTGGCCGAGCTGCGGCAGTTCACGTCGGTGCTGACCTTCACCTTCCGGATCACGGAGTAGCGCCATGTGGAACCTGGACATTGGCCGGATGCCGCCGCTTCTCCTGGAGGAGAAGGAGGGCGTGGTGCCGGCGGGCGGCAGCGTCTCGATCCACGGCTCGACGGTGCCTGCCGACGAGAACTGGCTCCTGGCCGCGGTCTCCGTCTACGTCCCCAATAGCGCGCCCTGCTACGCGGTGCTCCAGATGGAGCCCATCGTGGGCGAGGACCGCGCCTGGGTGGACCTGGCCATGACCAAGGAGCGGTCGGGCTCGGACCTGGACCTCTTGGACTGCTACGTGACCAAGCGGGTGATCATCCCCGGCGGCGGGCGGCTGGTGGCCTTCGTGAAGAACGGGTCTGGCCAGCCGGCGGGCAGCGCCTGGCTCGAGGCCCATTACCTGCGCTTCCCGCGCGGAATGATGCCGCAGGGGTTCTGAGCATGGTCGGGGTGAAGGTGCGCTCCCGGATGGACGGCCGCAAGGTGGTGCGGGCCGGCCGCGAGGGCTCGGTGAAGAGCCTGGGCAAGGCCGGGGCGTACCTGCGGGGGATCGCTCGCAGGAGCATCAAGGTCTCGGCCGAGCCGTCGGCGCCTGGGCACCAGCCGCACAGCCGCAAGGGCCGGATCAAGAACGCGATCCTCTTCGCGGTGGAGAAGCCGCGCCAGGGCGTGGTGATCGGCCCGGCGGCGACGGCGGTGGGGAAGATCGGACACACCCACGAGTTCGGCGGCACGGAGCCGCCCAAGAAGCGCAAGGGGCGCAAGCCGAACTGGAAGCTGGAGGTCGGCGGCCACGGGCCGATTTCGGTCGAGGGCGGCAAGCCGGTGGTGGTGACGCTCAAGACCGCCAGGCAGGTCGCCCGGGCGAAGGAGGAGGCCCAGAGGCTTCCGCCAGCCTAGCGGCAGGTCGAGAGCAGGAAACCCCGGAAGTACCCGCGGCGCCCCTTCATGGGGCCGGCACTGGAGATCGGCCGGCCGCGGCTTTCCGCCATGTGGCGAAATTCGGTGCGGGGATAGCAGGAGGGCTGGACAGTGAACAAGCTCGGGATGGAGGGCAAGCTCTACTTCAACGCCGGCAGCTACGCGACGCCGGACTGGAAGGAGCTGAAGAACGTCAAGGACGTCACGCTGAACCTGGAAAAGGGCGAGGCCGACGTCACCACCCGCGGCAACGCCGGCTGGCGGGCGACGGTGGGGACGTTGAAGGAAGGCTCGCTCGAGTTCGAGATGGTCTGGGACACCGAGGACGAGGGTTTCGCCGCGCTCCAGGCCGCCTGGTTCAGCGACACGCCGGTCGAGATGGCGGTGATGGACGGGCCGATTGCGACGAGCGGCAGCCAGGGCCTGCGCGCCACGATGTCGGTGATCAGCTTCAGCCGGAAGGAGCCGCTCGAGGAGGCCATGAGCGTGTCGGTGTCGGTCAAGCCGACTTACGCGGAGCACGCCCCCGAGTGGATGGAAGTGGCCTGAGGAGGAGCGTCATGCGGACCTTCAAGGACAACGCCGGCCGGGCCTGGTCGGTGCAGCTGAATGTGGACGCCCTGAAGCGGGTCAAGTCGCTCTTGGGCGTGAACCTGTTGGAGGTCATCGAGGGGAAGCTGATCGACCGGCTCTCGGGCGATCCGGTGTTCCTCTGCGACGTGCTTTACGCGGTGGTGAAGCCCGAGGCCGACGCGCAGAAGGTGACCGACGAGGATTTCGGCCGGGCGATGGGCGGCGATGCGCTCGACGGCGCGACGGCGGCCTTCCTGGAGGAACTCGTCGATTTTTTCCCCCAGGGCCGCCGGAGGGTGCTCCGGAAAGCGATGGAGAAGCTCGGGGTCTTCCAGGCAAAGGCTCTGGCGGTCGCCGAGCAGCGCCTGGCGAGCCCGGAGCTCGACCGGCAGTTCGAGTCGGCGCTGGCCGCGCTTGGGAGCTCATCTGGCGGCTCGCCGGAATCGTCGGCGTCGAACCTGGTCAACTGACGCTGCGGGAGCTGGCCCTGATGGCCGAGGGCCGGAGCCGCGAGAACTGGAACCGGACGGCGTCGGTCATGGCCTTGCTGGCCAACGTGAACCGCGACCCCAAGAAGCACCGGCCCTACGGCGCGAGCGACTTCCATCCCTACGCGCCCGAGGACCGGCCGGCGCCCAAGACCAAGGACCTGTCCATCCTGAAGGCGGTCTTCGTGGATGGAAAGGCGGGAAGGAAGGAGGCGTGACGTGAAGAGCTGGAAGACGACCGTGTTCGGCATCTGCGCGATCCTAACGGCCGTGGCCGGGGCGGTGAAGCTGCTGGTCGACAACGATCCGGCGACCAACCCGGACTGGACGGCGGTGTGCGCCGCGGTCGCGGCGGGGATCGGGCTGATCGCCGCGCGCGACAACAAGATCACGTCCGAGGACGTGGGAGCCAAGTGAGCGGTCTGGCGGTCGCACTGGGGCGCTTCCTCGGCGCGATGCTTGCCGAGTGCGCCCCGGTGCTCGTGGAGGTACTCGCCGATGCGATCCGGAAAGGGCTGGCTGACACGGTGGAGGATGGTGCTCGCCGTGACGATCTGCGCGAGCGTCTTCTGCGGCGGGTGCGGGACGCGCGCGGTGATGATCCCTCCAGGGGAGCCGGTGCGGCTCCGGGAGACGGTCAAGCGCGTGAAGGTCTGGGTGGCTGACGGCCAGGGGCGGGAGGTCCCGGCGGTGGTGGACCTGCCCGAGGGCTGGTGGGCATTGGCTGATCCGGGGAAGTGACGGCCGTGGGTGCGCTCAGATCAGCCTTGATTGACTTGGCGGTCGCGCGGCTCGACCGCCGCGGTCCTCCGTGGCACCACGATCCGCGCGCACTTCGGACATTGGGGCGAGTTGCTAGGCCAGCATCCGGCGCAGAACGGGGAGCCGCAAGCGGGACAGGTCTTGAGCGGAACGCCCGGAGTGTGATCTCGAAGGCATCTGGTGCAGGACGATTGCCCGGATTCGGCTGCCATACCCGTCCCTCCCTGAGCCCAAGGGATGAATACCTGAAATCCACCTTCTCTGCAAGGACAGGATGATGGCATCGGCAGGCGGCATCCGGGCCGGCGCGGCCTTCATCGAGCTCTACGCCAAGGACGCGATGCTCGTGAAGGGGCTGCAGGCGGCCTCCAGGCGTCTGAAGGCATTTGGGGCCGGCATCCAGGCCACTGGCCTCCGGATGATGGCCCTGGGGGCCGGGATCGTGACGCCCTTGCTGGCCAGCGCCAAGGGCTTCTCCGAGATGGGCGACAAGCTCGACAAGATGGCCAAGCGGACCGGCTTCAGCGTGGAAACGCTGTCGGAGCTGGGTTATGCCGCGGAGCTTGCCGGCGCGGATCTGGCCGACGTGGAGACGGCGGCGCGCGCCATGCAACGGGTGATCGGCAACGCCGCCACGGGCTCGAAGTCGGCGGCCGAGTCACTGGCGCTCCTGGGCCTGTCGGCCGAGCAGCTGGAGCGGCTCAAGCCCGAGGACCAGTTCCTGGTGATCGGCCAGCGCCTGAATGAGATCTCCGACCCGACGATGCGCGCCGCGGCGGCGATGGAGGTCTTCGGCAAGTCGGGCACGTCGCTTCTGCCCATGCTGGAGAACCTAGGTGAGGCCAGGGCCGAGGCGAGGCGGCTCGGCATGGTCATGTCCACGCAGGACGCCAAGGCCGCGGCCGAGTTGAACGACGCCTTCGGCCGGGTGACGGCGGCGCTCCGGAGCCTGGTGGTCACCGTGGGCTCGGCGCTCGCACCCCTCATGACCGAACTGGCCGAGAAGGCCATGCGGCTCATCACCGCATTCCGCGACTGGCTTGCCCAGAACCAGGGCCTGGTGGTGTCGATCCTCAAGATAGGCGCGGTGGTCCTGGGCGTTGGGACGGCGCTCGTGGCCCTGGGGCCCATCGTTTCGGCGATTGGCACCGCCTTCGGCGCCATGGCCTCGGTGATTTCCACGGCGCTGGGGTTCATCCTGTCGCCCGTGGGGCTCGTGATCACGGCCCTGGCGGGCCTGGCGGCCTACATCGTGTGGGCCACGGGGGCGGGCGGGAAGGCGCTGGAGTGGCTGGGCGCCAGGTTCGACGACCTGAAGGGGTTCGCCCTGGAGTCCATCCAGGGCATAAAGGACGCGCTGGCGGCCGGGGACATCGCCTTGGCGGCCAAAATCCTATGGCTGTCGCTGAAGGTGGTCTGGCAGGCCGGCATCAACTGGCTCAAGGGCTACTGGATCGCCTTCAAGTACTGGTTTCTCAACATCGCGGGCGAGGCGTTCGACGGGCTGACCATCGTCGTGGCCGAGGCGTGGTACGGCATCCGGAAGATCTGGACGACGTCGATCAATTTCCTGCTCAACCTCTGGACGAACCTGTCCACGGCCATCGTGAAGGTGTGGAACAAGGCCACGGGGTGGATCGCCAAGCAGATGGCCAAGGTGGTGGGCGCGTTCGACTCCAGCATCGACGTCGAGGAGGTCTCCAAGAACATTGACGAGGAGACCAAGCGGCTGAACGTCGAGGCCGATCTCCGCAGCGCCAACGTCCAGGATTCGCGCGACAAGGAGCTGGCCGCCATCGAGGAGGAGCGCAAGGCGGTCATCGACATGATCCTGGACGAGTCGGTGGCCAAGGACAAGGCCCGGCAGGAGAGCCACGACAAGGAGCTGGCCGACTCGGAGGCCGCTTTGAAGGCGGCCAAGGAGGAGTGGCGGGCGTCCTTGGCCGAGGCGAAGGCCAAGCGGCTGGCGGCCGAGCAGCGGAAGCCGGAGGCTCCCCCGGAGCCGCCGGCGGTGCCGCAGTTCGAGAAGTTCCAGGACGGGATCGAGGCGGCGATCCCGGCCATCGAGAAGGCCGCGCGCATCGAGGTGGTCGGCACGTTCAGCGCCCAGGCGGCCTGGGGCCTGGGCGTGGGACCGTCGGCGGCCGAGGATCGGACGGCCAAGGCGACCGAGGAGACGGCCAAGCACACCAAGAAGATCGCCGACCGGATGCTCGAAAACAACCTGGCCTTCGAGTGACGCCATGCCCGCCGTGATCGAGGAACTCTTCCAGGGCCGCAGCGAGACGCTCGCCGAGAAGTCGTCGGCGGAGATCCCGTATGTGGTCCGGGGGGCCTCCGACGAGTCGCAGGTCAAGGCGATGGCCCTGGCCGGGACGCCGGCCTGGTACGGCGGGATGCCCCGGAAGTCCATCGAGGTGGTCGAGCGGATCAACGAGAGCACCTGGAAGGTCTCGGTCCGCTATGAGACGCTCGATGTCCAGCCGGGGAACGAGCCGGTGGTCTCCTTCGATACCGGCGGCGGCAGCCAGCACGTCACCCAAAGCATCCAGACCCGGGGGAAGTACGGGCCGGCGGCCTCGGACAAGCTCGAGGGGGCCATCGGGTTCGACGGCGAGAGCGTGGCCGGGGTGGACATCACCGTCCCGGTCTACAGCTTCTCCGAGACGCACTACCTGCCGGCGGTCGCGGTCACGGCCACGTACCGGGGGAACCTCTTCCGGCTGACCGGGACGGTGAACGCGGACTGGTTCCGGGGCTTCCAGCCGGGCGAATGCCTGTTCCTGGGGGCCGCAGGGGCGAGGAAAGGCCTGGAGGACTGGGAGATCAACTACAAGTTCGCGGCGCAGCCCAACCGGAACGACATCATGGTCGGGGCCATCGGGCCCATCACCAAGCAGGGCTGGGACTACATGTGGGTGCAGTACGCCGACGACGTGGACGACCAGAAGAAGCAGCTGATCAAGAAGCCCGTGGCGGTCTACGTGGAGAAGGTCTACCAGGCGGGGTTCTTCGCCGCCCTGGGGATCGGGAGCTGAGCCGTGGCCGGGGACGATCTCAAGAAGGCGGTCAAGGGCGAGGCGTTGCGGATACCCGCGGCGGCCTATAACGCCTTCGTCGATGCGGCCAACTACCACCGCAGCCGGGCGCTCGGGCAGAGCGCCGAGGCCGGCGGCCGCGGGGCGCAGAGCGGGATTGTCTTCGTCCGGAACCGCTCGGCCGCCGACCAGGACCGGTTCGCGATCCTGGCCCTGGGCGACGCGGTGATCTCCCCGCAGGAGAACGATCTCGAGTTCCAGAGCAAGGTCGCCCTCGATGTCCGGGAAGCGGCGGACGGCGACCACGAGATGAAGTACGCGGTCCTCCAGGAGCCGCTGAAGAAGGACGGGCTGGGGCGCGGGATGGTCTTCGGGGTGACGCCCGTGCATCTCGACGTCCAGGAGGAGTACGACGATTACGCGAGCTTCGAGGCCGGGGAGACCGGATGCCTCAAGACGGCCAGCGCCGGCACGGCGCGCATCCTCTGGAAGGAGTCGGGGACCGGCCGGAAGTGGGGGGTGGTCCACTTCCCGGTCGACGACGGCTTGCGGCTCAAGGTGACGAACGGCTCCGGGGAGACCATCCCTGAGGGCGGGGCGATGGCCTTGACCGGGGCCGACCCGGAGGCGCCGTTCGCCTTCACGGTCTCGAAGCCCAGCAAAGACAGCCAGATGAACGTGATCCCGCTCGTGGGGGCGCCGCTCGCGCCGGGTGAGTCGCGGCGGATGCGGTTCGCGCCGCTGATGCGCTTCCTGGCCGAGGGCTCGGAACTCGCCGCCGGCGACATGGTGGGGACCGCTTCCGGCTCCTGGGCGCTCGGGAAGACCAAGTTCGGATTCCTGGTCCTGGCGGTGCAGAGTTCGCCGGCCGGCCAGTTCGCCTACGTCTTCTTCAACGGCCTGGTGCCGGTGCTCCGGGCCGTCTACGACGCCTCCGGCGGCCAGGTGGAGGTCCAGGCGGCGACGAGCGGAGGGGCCGGCCAGGGCGACCAGTTCAGCCTGGCGGTCATTCCCGGCAGCGACGACGACGAGGGATCGCCGTGAGCATCGAGGCCGGCAACCTGCTCATGCCCATGCTGGCCGCGGACGGCCAGGTGGTCGCCTACCGAATGGTCCGTCCGGAGAAGGCCGAGGACCTCGTCGTGCCGCTCCTGGCCGCGGATGGCGCGCCGGTGGGGCTCAAGGTCGTCTCCATGACGAAGCAGGACGACGTGGGTTTCGGCGGCCTGGCGGCCGACGGTGTCGTCGTGGCATTGAAGACCAAGAAGAAGGACGAGGACCAGTACTACCCGGTCATCATCAAGGTCTGCAGCGGGCCGGGCAACGGCATGATCGGCGAGTGGCGGTGGATCGACGAGGAGGACCACGAGCAGGGCATCGAGATCTGGTATCAGACCATCGGCGAGTATTACATCGGCTTCTGCCCTTATCGCGAGGACTGGCAGATCGGGCCGATCATCTGCCCCTACGGCTCCTACAACTG
>Ga0302238_1000677_pt1 | contig 32552 bp, 19 predicted proteins | sample AAG_UR_Asn_MG_FD_193527 | JGI IMG/M metagenome (GOLD analysis project Ga0302238, IMG submission 193527) | Enriched activated sludge microbial communities from anaerobic digester in WTTP, New Holstein, Wisconsin, United States - AAG_UR_Asn | ecosystem: Engineered > Bioreactor > Anaerobic >... | reverse complement strand
TTCCCGAATCGAAGAGAAGGAACCAGGGCAAACGTCGATTTTCGGTGGCGTACCGACATTTGCCATATCCTTGGCCCGTGATAAAAGGGGAGGATATGGGGTTTGCCTTGCTGTTGCACTCAAGGAGCCCCCCAAAAGGAGAGTGCATGGTGTTGGGCACGAGAGGCGACGAGACGGGCCACCACAAACGATTGGTGGAAGCCGTTCACTACAAGAACGAGGAGAAGCCCGACAGCGGTTGGCGCAGGAGGGTGTACACCGTTGTATTTGAGGCAGACACGCCTGCCGGGTGGCTCTTTGACGTAGCCCTGCTGTTGGCTATAGTCCTCAGCGTTCTGGCTGTCACCCTGGAGAGCGTGACCTCATTCCGGGGTCGCTTCGGGGACTTTTTGTATGTTTCTGAGTGGATATTTACAATTGGCTTCACCGTTGAGTACGTCCTGAGGATACTATCGGTCAAGAGCTGGCATAAATATGCCTTCTCGTTTTTCGGTATCATCGACCTGCTGGCAACAATCCCAACTTATCTGAGCCTATTTATACCCGGAGCACAATCTCCTCTCATCATTCGTATATTTCGAGTTCTTAGGGTCTTTAGAATATTCAAACTTACCCGATTCACCGGGGAGTCGGCTGTGCTGGTAAGAGCCCTTGCGGCAAGCGGTCCAAAAATCACAGTCTTTCTGGGAGTAGTACTCGCAACGGTATTTACGATGGGCAGCGCAATGTATTTAATTGAGGGAGCTGAGAGCGGTTTTACGAGTATCCCGATAAGCATATATTGGGCGATAGTAACACTAACCACAGTAGGGTACGGAGACATCGCTCCGGTGACGGTCGTAGGGCAGGCCGTTGCGTCTCTGGTCATGATTATGGGATACGCCATCATTGCTGTTCCCACGGGCATAGTTACCGTGGAGATGGCCAACGCTGCCCGAGGCCGGCTGCTGCCCGTCAAGTGCCGATGTTGCGGTGCGGGGGATCATCAGGCGGACTCAGTCTTTTGCAGGGCCTGCGGAGAGCGGCTCGAGGAGTGAGGTTGCTGCCGGCCAGGGTGTTAGACATGGGTGGTGCGGCTACAGGTGCCGGGCGCTGGCCAGGAGTTTTCGTGGCGAGCCCGAGTGAGTTCTGATCTCTTCTGGAGCTACTCGTACACCTTTTCTTCCGAACTGGCGTGGATGGCGTCGGCCTCGACGTCTCGGGCTGTTGGAGATGGCTTGGCATGCTCCTTCATGTACTCATGCTGAATGATAAGATCCATAATTTCATTCGTTCCCGTCCATATGGACATAATCCTGGAGTCTCGCAGCATTCTCTCCACTGGATATACGTCTGTATAACCAATTCCGCCCAAGATCTGCATTGCATTATTAACAACTGTCCAGGTGCTCTCAGTTGAAAACTTCTTTGCTTGAGAAACAAGCCTCCGAGTATGGCCGGAGCCACCGATTTTGTCCACGGCATCGGCGGTATAGTGGACCATGGCTCGGGCGGCGTCCAGAAGCGTGATGCTGTCGGCTATTTTGAAGCTTACGGCTTGAAACTCCCTGATTTTCTTACCAAATGCCCGGCGCTTATCGGCGTAGGACGCAGCGATTTCGAGGGCTGAGCGGGCCATTCCCAGTGCTCCGGCGGCGGTAGTGAGGCGTTCGGGGATCATCATCTGGTGGAAGACAGTAGAGCCCTGGCCCTCTCCCAGGATGATGTTGGAGGCCGGCACTCTGGTATTGGAGAACTTGATTCGGCCGGCGCCGCCGCCCCTGGTCCCCATGAGTCCGTAGATGTGTTCTACCTGGACCCCGTGGTCTCGTTCCACGATGAAGGCTGAGAGTGCTTGGGAGGGGTGGGCGGTTTGGGAGGTCCGGGCATAGATGAGGAACACATCGGCGCCTTCGGCCCCCACGACGAAGCGCTTCTGGCCGTTGAGGATATAGCTGTCACCATCACGAATGGCGGTGGTTGTGGCGCCGAAGAAGTCGGAGCCGCCTCTGGGTTCAGTGAGGCCCTCGGCGGGGGTATAGACCGCTGAGGTCAAGCGTGAGAGATAGCGTTCTTTCTGCTCCGGGGTACCAAAACGGTGCAGCGCCTCTCCCACGATGCTGACCAGTGAGTAGAGGCAGGAGAGCGAGCTGCCCAGGGCCCCCATCTCCTCCAGGGCGACGACTTCGTCAACCCAGCCAAGCCCGCGGCCGCCGTATTGCGGGTCGAAGCGCAGGCCCAGCAGTCGTTCCCGGGCAGCTCCTTCCAGGAATGCTCGGGGGTAGACAACCTCTTCCTTATCCATTTCGAGGAGCAGACTGGAGGGCACCGAAGCAACGTAGCGCTGGACCTCCGCTTTGAGGGCTGCGCGCTCTGGCCCGAGATATTCGTCGTGCATGTTCGCCTCCGTTTGGGAACAGGATTGTGTTGCCGGGGAGTGAAGTAAAGAGAAATCCGGGGGCTCTGCTGGCTGGGCACGGGATAGTCCTTGGCTAGGGAGCGTGTGAATGCTAAACACGGACCATGGGATCTTGAGAGACTTGCGGCCTAAGGGAGGTGCCATGCTGAGGATATTCGTGGTGTCGACCGTGGCATTGCTGGCGTCGGTGTTGGGTTGCAGTTCAGGCAGCGGTGGAGGGGCTGACGTTGGCACTTTGGAGGGGGATGCAGTGGGGTTGGACTCCGGTTGGGAGGTCTCAGAGTCGGACGCCGGAGATCTGGTTCTGCCTCCGGATGTTTCATCAGACGATTCAGAGGTTTTGCCCGGCGACACCATTGATGCTGAAGAAGTGGGAGAAGACCCTGACGCCAGCGACCTGGGGGATGTCACGGACGACACGTTGCTGCCCACACCTTATCAGCCTGAGATTGAGTACTGCGGCAAGGAGCCGCACAAGTGGTTGGAGAGGTCTGAGGTTGGCGATGTGGTGAGTTGGAAGGAGCATCTGCTATCGAATCTTAAGATTTCGGACATCGAGGCGCTGGTCCCCGAGGGCTACGAGTATCTTCTGCCTGTGCAATACGGGGTGCGGAATTTCCAGCTCCGTTATACAACCCAGGATCGTGGGCAGAAGGTGGAGGCGACGGCCATAGTTGGAGTGCCCGTAGGCCCGGGGCTGGACAATCCGCTGCCCGTGGTGGTGTTTCAGCATGGAACCACGGGGTTTATGGACGACTGTGCCCCTTCGAAATCGCTGGAAGAGGGGGTGCTGCCAAGTCTGGTGCTCTCTACTCGGGGCTACATTTCCGTTTCGCCGGACTACATCGGGATGGTGGGGTTCGGGGCGAAATCTCCCGAGGGGACCATCCACCCCTACCTGGTTGGTGAGGCCACGGCCATTGCCTCTCTCGATGCAGTTCGCGCTACCGTGGCCGCACTGGAGGCAGACAGTGCGTTGCCCCAGGGTGACGTCACCCGTGTTGCGCTGTTCGGAGGCTCGCAGGGGGGCCACGCTGCGTTCTTTACGGAGCTTTTCGCCCCCTATTACGCTCCAGAGTTTGGCATAGCAGGCGCTGTTGCCGTGGTTCCTCCCACAGACTTGAGGGTTCACGCGCAGGACGGCTGTGCCAACATTGTGGACTCCACGGGGAACCTCATTGCAGCGCTCATTGCAATGTGGGATTGGTACGGCAGGCGGTGGGAGATGGGCAGTGCGCTGACTGATGAAGAGCCGCTGACCCTGGCAACGACGCTCCCTGAGTTGATGGCCTCCACATGCAAAATCTCCGGCTCGGGCTACCAGGATGTTACAAGCACCGAGCAGGTCTTTTCGGAGCCATTCAGGACCTCATGCATCAACGGGGATTGGGCCGTTGTGCCGGACTGGAGCTGCGTTCTGGCCGAGAATTCGTTGTTGACCACGTCGGTACCCCGCATTTCGGATACACCGTTTCTGGTGATATTCGGTGAGAACGACACACTGGTGGTGACGGCGTTCGAGCGCCCGCTGATGGAGAAGCTCTGTGACGAGGGCTACCGGCTTCAGTATCGCGAGTGCGCCGGCGCCAGCCACACTGGTGCTGCGGCAGATTCGGCCCCAATGATTATCAAGTGGCTTGCGGACCGCTTCTCCGGAGAGCCGCTCAGCGAGGGGGACAATTGCGTTATGCACTCGGCGGCAGAGATGTGCGCCCCGGCTCTGTAGGCTTGGATGCCCAGGTGAGCCTGCGAGTCAGCTGCAGCGCCGGGGTGTCTACCAACGCATAGTATTACCATCCATTCTCCGTACTGCTCCATGACGGGTAGTCATTGGATGAGGGGCGCCGGGCGTAGATTCGTCTGCCCGCCATCCTACTTTCGTTGACAGGCCGGGAAACGACGGGATAAGGTGACTCGGCGCCTTTGGCGCCGAACTTGGAGGTGTTTGATGCCTGCGTGGTTATCCAATCTTCTTCCGATTCTTTTACTGCTTACAGCGGTCGCCGTGGTGCTGGGTCGTCTGCCGAAGGTTGACGTCGGCCACTCGGATGGCTTCAGGAGGCGCCGGGTGCTGAACTGGCTTCCTCTGGGGCTCATGTATGCCTTCTTGTACATGGGTCGGTATAACTTGGAAGTTGCCAAAAATGCGTTTTCGACTATTGCGGGACCCACCGGGGCGCCTGTGATGGGCAACGCTGATTTTGGGCTGATCTTCGGCGTGGGAACTGTGGTCTACGGCTTCTCTTTCATTATTAATGGCCCCTTGACGGACCGTTTTGGTGGCCGACTCTCCATTCTGCTGGGTGGGGCCGGCACCATAGTCGCCAACGTCTTGATGGGGCTGAGCTCGCTGACTCTGCTGCACAAGGGGCCTGGCTACGAGTTCGTGGCTAATAATTTCGTGGTCCTTCTGACAGGCCTCTATGCTTTTAATATGTATTTCCAGAGCTTTGGAGCCGTGTCTATTGTCAAAGTTAATGCTGCTTGGTTCCACGTGCGAGAACGTGGAGTTTTCGGAGCAATTTTTGGTATACTTATCAGCCTGGGTCTGTACTTTGCTTTCGATTGGAGCCGTATTGTTCTAAACGCGTTCTCGTCGGATACGGCGCCTGGTGAGGGCATTCCTTGGGTCTTCTTCGTACCGGCGGTTCTCCTGGGCATCTTCTGGGTCTTGGACTTCTTCTTGGTCAGGGACACCCCCGGTGAGGCCGGCCAGAGGGATTTTGACACCGGGGATGCCAGCTCTGGGGACACGGGTCCAAGGCTACCGGTGGCGCAGGTCTTCAAGAAGATGCTGACTAACCCCGTGGTGGTGACCATCGCCCTCATCGAGTTCTGCAGCGGCTTCTTGCGACAGGCTATAATGCAGTGGTTCCGAACCTTTGCGAAGCAGACAGACGGTGTTCTTGGCCTGACTCAGAGCTTCGTGTATGAGAATTGGGGGCTGCTGCTCTGCATCGCCGGGATTCTGGGTGGGGTCATTGCGGGCGTGATTTCGGATCATGTGTTCAAGTCAAGGCGGGGACCCGTGGCGGTGCTGCTCTACGGCATAATGCTGGTTGGTGCCATAGTGCTGACGTTCGCTTATGCGGGCCCGGCGGTTGGGGCTCTGGTTGTGGTGATGTCCATGGCGGTCATTGGCGTCCACGGAATGCTCTCGGGCACAGCCAGCATGGACTTCGGCGGCAAGAAGAACGTTGGTGTTGCCGTAGGTATCATCGACGGATTCGTCTATCTGGGCACGGCCACCATGAGCTTGACCTATGCGTTCACGCTGCCGAAGGAGCAGTTGCTCGATGGCAAGCTGGTTGGGCCGGCGACGGACCCCTCGAACTGGATTTCGTGGCCGGTGGCCATGATACCGGTGGCCTTAATCGGAATGCTGTTGGCCTTCAGAGTCTGGAGTGCCTATCCCGAGCCCAAGAAGCGGGCATAACCTCAACCTACCACCTACCACCAATCACCTACCACCTACCAAGAACCCACTACCAGCGCCGACACCTTCGCACTCTTGCGGCAAGCAGCAGGGCGAGCAGGAGGGCAATCATTGTTGCGGAGGCGTGGGAACTGCCCGCACCGTTGCATCCTCCTGATGGCTTGCTGGTCTGCTGAGGCGTAGTGTCTGTCTGGCCATCGGCATTGCCGTCAGCGGCAGAGTCGTCGCCGTTGACCTGGTCCTGGCCGCTGCCCTGGTCCTGGCCCGGGAGCTCCTGTTGCACAATCTCCAGGGGTTCCGTGGAGTGGAGGTCTTGGGGTTGCTCGACGATTTCCCACGTTTCGTAGTCGTCCTGGGTAATGACCTCCATGCAGCCGTCGTTGGAGTAATCGCCGCTGATGATATCCTGGCCAAGGTCACCACCCGGGTCGGGCTGTTCCGGGTTTTCCACGATGGTGGGACCCTCGGGAGAATCGGGGGGAGTCTCGGCGGATTGGCCGGGCGTAAGCAGCACTTCGAAGAGGGCAGACCCATTATTGCTGTTGCTCTGCACCACAATACCGAAGGTTTCGGGCTCGCTCTGCAAGGGGAAGAGTTCGATGGCGTCAATGGAGGCAGCGCCGGGAAGCTCGATTTCTGTTGTCGGCACAACCACGACGCCCTGCCCATCCATAACTACGTAGTTCACGCTGCCACCGACCCCCGTCAGACTCCACACGACCAGGATTCGATTGGCCCCATCGGGTGATTCGTAGGCCAAAGCTGCCAGGCGATATGGGGAGATGCCATTGAGGGGGGAAGATACGAACTGGAGCACTCCGTTGCTTCCCAGGTAGTGGAGGGAGAGGTTTCCGATGGTGGAGACGGTAACCAGGTATGGGGTTCCGTCGGGGGCAAAGGTCTTGGTGAAGCGGTCCACGGGCTCCCCTGGCAGAGAAGGCACAGTGGACCAGCCATCGGGTTCCCAGAGGAGCAGCGAGAACTTGTCGGAGGTTTGCATGGACTGGTGGGCCGAGAGGCCGAGCAGTGCCATGGGGGGACTTCCCTGGAAGGCAGAGAGCTTGGCGTCGGTGACTTTCGAACCTGGGAGGGCCAACTGGGGCGGGGCCCAGAGGCTACCATCGAACCAGGCGCTGAAGATGGTGTGTGAGTCTGCGTTGAGGCCGCTGGAGGCCAGGCCATACACGAGCAGGGCGCCATCTCCGGAGCTGGTAAGCATGAGATGGTGAGCCACTGAAGAGAGTTGGGCGAGTTCAGCCGGGGGTAGCCACGAGGTTCCGTCGGGGCTTCCTATTGTATACATTATCGTAGTAGGAGCGTTCTGTTTACCCAAATCGGTGGTTTGGTACTGGGACCAGACAAGGAGGTATCTTCCATCTGCCAGCTGTTCCAGGTCCAGGGAGTGAACGCCTGTTGAAGAGGCCACATCCACCGGAACGGACAGGGCCTTACCCGAGGGAAGGCTGACCATGATGGTCATGGCGGTGCCTCCCGGCGTGGTCTGGGTGTAGGCCATAGCGCCCGAGGCCGAGGAGAGCCCCACTGCGCCACCTTCGAAGAGGTCTGCCAGGAGGGCCCCATCGGAACCAATCCATTGGGATTCGAGGGCGGAGAAGGGGGTGTGAATGGTAGCGGAGTAACCGTTGGGCGCGAGGTCGAAGTAGGGTTGGGTGGAGAGCTGCCAATTGATTGGAATAAGGTCATACTGCCATGTGCGATTCATAGAAATGCCGAGCGCCTTGATTTTGATGCCAGCGACGAAGCTTGCAGCGCCGAGCACCTTCTTGAAGGGAGGCCACTCGGGCTTGATGGTGCCTGCCTCGTCGGTGTTGAGGGTAATCTCGAGGCCGGTTTTGTTGGTGTCGTTGGGGGCGCCCAGTTGGAATTGTCCGTGGACCTGGGTTGAGTCCCAGAGCATGGAGGCCCGAATGCCGGCGGCGGTGGACCAGATCAGTTTGAAGACCTTCTGAACGTCGAGTCCCCCCATGAAGCTGTACCACTGCCGTTTGGCCTCGTAGCTAGAGGTCGGGGCCAGGGCCGCACGCCAGGTGGTCTCTTCCAGGGCTCCTGCGAGCATCTGGATGAAGACCCGGAACTTGGCGACGCCGGTCTCGTCGGCGGCGAGGATGAATGGGCCGATATAGGGGATCTTGGAAAGGAAGGGTTTGGTGAGGTTGAAGTCGACTCGTGCCTTCACGTGCCCAGCAGCGGTGGTCTTGACGGTGAAGTCAGAGCCTCCGTCGGGGCTCCATGTTTGCTGGTAGGCGCCTTGGCCGGTTACCTCCAATTCAGCCAGTTCGAAGAGAGATCCGCTCTTGTTGGCAACATTGCCTGTGGAGAGAATACCGGGTACGTCGAGGCCCGACTGTTGGGCGAAGTCTTTGGAGAGGGAGAACATACCACCGATGAGGGGTGCCGGGGCATCCTGGGCTCCCTCCATGGTAAGCAGTGCGGTTCCCTTCAGGGTGAGACCCATCATTCGGTTTCCGAGGCCGAGCAGGCCGACCTTGGGTGCGGCTGTTCCGTGGGTAGCTACGACGTCGATTCGGAAGTCGTAGTTGACATAGCCGTTATCCAGACCGATGGCCGCCTTGAATGTGGGAAGGGGTATGAGCTTCCCTTTGGGCACCAGGGCACTGGGGTCAAAACCTGGGTCAGCGTTGCCCAGTATTCCGATGAGGTTGATCATGCTGGCGGCCCAGGGCTGCACTGATGCACCTCGGAGGGGTTTTCGGTCAGGCGGGGTCTCATAAGGAACGACGGCAACGGCCCCCATCTTGGAGATGACGATTGCCGTGGGTTCGAAGAATCCGGCAGGCAGGTTCCAGAGCTGCACTTTCCCCTGGAAGAGGTTTGGGGCAAGAGGCTCGCCTTTGCTGATGGGCGAGAATGTAGGCTCCTGGGCCTTCTGGCTGGCCTTGACAACGTCATCGATGAACTGTGTTGCCAGGGCGTAGTGGGCGCCCTCTTGAGGCAACGGGTGAGTTGGCAGTTCCTTTTCGATGTTGGCACCGCCCTCGGGGATTTTTCTGGGGTCGACGAGTATGACGGTCTCAATCTCATCCTGGACGGTGACCTGTTCGGCGCCACCCTGAGTGCCAACGGTATCGAACTGAGCCAGTTGATACTGCACCGGGGCCACGTTGGCCTGGAGTTGCCAGGTTGCGGTTAGCGTTGCCTTGGCGTTGTCCGGGTCCATACCCAGGGTTGGGTCGCCGCTTTTGAGCACGCCTGGGAGGAAGAGTCCGAAGCGGTCCATTGTGAAGGTGGTGACTTGCGGGGGCGGGAGGGCCTGCAGTTGGAAATCTGCCCCAGTAATATCGAGGGCATCGGGCGTATTGGCTGAGAACTTGAGCCGCTGAGGGTAGTAACCCCGCTGGGCCACCTGAATTAGTATTGGTTGATGCCCGAGGCCGTACTCGTAGAAACCCTGGTCGTCGGTGACGACGTTGCCAAGCAGTTGCCCGAAGCGGGAGTAGAAGTTGACGCTGGCGTTAGGTGCCGGGGTGCCGTCGGGGAAGGTCACGGTTCCGGAGACGGCCATCTGGCGCCGCACTGTGATTGTCGATGTGACGGTAAGCGGGTCTGTGGAGGAGACCTGATGGCGAAGCCCCTCTTTGGACCATTTCGGGTCAAGCACCTGGATTTCGTTGGAGTGGAGAACACGGTTGAACTGCCCAGTGAGTCCTGAAGTAAGGGTCACGTTGTCTGGAGATGTTCGGACCTTGAGGCCAGGCACCTCGGTGCCGTCCACGGTAATGGCCCGAAAGTGGAGTGCGTTGGTCTCGTCCAGCCCCCCAAATGGCTTTGGACTGAAGGAATCATTGGGACCACCGATGTAGACGTGGAAGTTTTCGCCGCCTCCGCTGAAGGGGACGTAGACAGTGGACTTCCAGGCGAAGACCGAGCATGGGAGCCCAATGGGCACGGTGCCGGCCGTACTCCAGAGCAGATCCGGGTATGCATCAAGCTTCACGGCAGTTGAGTAACTACCTATATTGTCTCCCATATATTTCCATTCCTTAGCTTCATCATCATAACTCCAGGTATGTTCATGGAACACGGCATACTTCATCTGTACCGTGGTTTGCGCGAGGAATGCCGAGGAGGCCCCGGTATCCTTCAGGTAGATTCTGCGACCGAAGCGGACGAGGGCAGGGTCGGAGGGGGGCAGTGGGGGAAGTTCGCCGGGGGCTCCCCACTCAGGAACGTTGAGCTCGAAAGATGGCTGGCCGGTGGTTGATGTTACGAAATCGTAGAGGGGGTGAGTAATAGAGAACTCGTAGTTCCCCGGGCGAATATCCCTCAGAACGAAGCCCGGGCCGCCTGTGATGGTGGTGTCGTCAGGGTCTATTTCTCTGTAAAGATCACCATTGTCGCCAGTTAGGACCAACTGAGCAGGGTCATGGTAGAATAGGGGAAATTCCAGATCATATGCAACTCCACCGGGGGTAACCATTATTTGCCAAAAATCCAGATCCGACATTTCAATTCGGCCATAAATATCGACAAACTGTCGGTGCAGAACCAGTTCCATATCATAGTCTGCCGGGCCAAATACCCGGAGCCATGGATGCATTATCACTGGGTCCCACGTATCGTAGGGATAGGCGTCTGGATAAGGCCACCCGATTTTTTGAGCCACCGTATTATATCCGCTGACTTCCCGTTTAATGTCCATTGAATAAACAATCTGTTCTCCGACATAGCCAGGCAAGTCAGGAATCTTGACGCCATAAAGACCAGGGATCAGCGTAGTGACGAAATTTCCGTTTTCATCCGTAGCCACAGTCTTAGTTGCAAACTCATCTTTTAGAATTTTAATCGGCGTAGGTGTTCCCCACTTTTCTGTTACATAGGTCTGAATAAACCTTACTTCATTAGACGTAATGGGGGTGAGAACGCGGCTGTCAGCGGTTGCTGGAGCGTAGTTTGAGAGTTCTTCAACGGCTCTTAAGTGTCCGCGGATAACGGCGGGGATGGGTTCAAGCCAGATATCGACGGGTTTAAGCTCTTTGTCTGCCACCTCCACAAGGACTTCAACGGGGTACATGGCGAGCCAGAAGTCCATGTTGATTGAATCCATGGCGCCGTTCTTGATGCTCAATCCGATGCTGGAGTTGACCCAGGAGTCGAGGGTGACACTGACCCAATAGCGGCCGGGTAGTAGTTTGGTGAGGTCGCTGCGCACAGTTCCCGTTGACCAGTTAATCTTGCCCTTGTATTCACGAACTATTCCGTGAGTATTCGTGAATTCCTCTCCCCGAACCTTTATATTAGCCAATGTCAGTATTTCATGGTATGCATACGGAGAGTCGAGAGCGATTCTAAGCCCAGTTTGGGAATGAATAGACAGTTCAACGGCCTGTTCATCGAATTGACCGTCTTCTCCAGGATTAATCGTGTATGTTATGCTATTATATCCCGGTCGTCTTACGCTGAGCTCGTACATCACTGGGTCCAGATTATCGAACAGCGCCACACCATTCTCCACAGGGTCCGCCGGTTGGCGCACGGGCAGCACCTCGGTCAATCCCATCTGTGGGTCCATGGCCACGCCTCTGATTTCGACGATGGCGTCTGCCAGCGGGCCGACCTGTTCGTTTACGGGGTTCCAGCCTGTTACTACCACTTTGAGGCTGGACGGCTTAGGCTTCATGGCGACCCCGGCATGGTGGCCCTGGGCCATGTGGGCGAGATTTGGTGTGCTGTCGGGGGCCGAGTTATCTGGAAACTGGATGGTCTCGTAGTGGGGGTGGGAGACTTCGAACCAGTAGTAGCCAGCTGGCAGGTTGTCTACCTGGACCCTGCCTTCAGCATTGGTGGTAAGCGTCAGTTGGTTTGCGGGATTCAGGAGGTCGATATCAGCGGGGTCGGCAGGAAGTGGGCCCGGCCACTGCATGATGACCACCTGCGCCCCCTGGATGGGCAAGTTGGTGTGAACTGAGAACACGTCCAGGTCGAGTTCGAAGTGGGTCATGGATTGTTCCGGGACCAGGGCGGCACTCCAGCTTTGCGACTCATCCTGGGCGACTCCGACCGTCGAAAAGGCTGGTTTGTAGCCCGCTTTGGATGCCGAAATCTCGTAGGTTCCCGCCGGCAGTTCCTGCAGAACGAAGACGCCGAGGTCGGTGCACTGGATGGAGAACTCTGGCTGACCATCGGCGGGATGCTGGTCGAGGGTAACGAGGGCCCCGGGGATTGGCATTCCGCTGGACGCATTGTATACAGTTCCGGCTATCTGCCCGGCCTGGGCTTCCGCAAGGGGAACCAAGACGAACAGTAGTCCGAAAACCAAATTAAAACGCAATGAAAAATGCTTAAGTGAATTCCACATAGGCTAATTCTCCAGAAAAAAGGCCATTGCACCTTCGGCCTGTGGTCTACCTGGGTGGGTGGCCGTCAGGGCGAGGGTGTCGTGACCAATCTGCCGCGTGAACCGTATGGTCGAATTTCGTGGGCGGAGTGTCAAGCCTATTGACTGCTTGTCGCCATGCGAGGCGGGACGAAGATGCTTGCTGTTGCGGGCGAAAACTGCGTAGAATCGGGCCCTTACTCGTTCTGGAGAGCTTCTCCTCCATTGGGAAAGAGCGGAGGGATTAGTTTGGCTGGTTCAATCGGGTTGGGGAGGCAGCGGCCGTTGGCGGCTGTTGCGGCCCTGTTATGTTTGGCGGTTGGGATTGGCGCCGGCGGGTCGGCTTATGGGTCCGAAGAGGACAAGATGACCAGGGCTGACAACGCTGCCATTCTGTTTTCCAACCGGTTCTCGTTCACCAAGAGTGGCGAGCCGGTGATGTCTGTGGCGGTCATGGATGGTCAGAAGACGGTGCGCTTCTCAACAAAAGGGGTTCTGACCGTGAGCCCTTCGGGGCCCGGGGGCCCCTCTGTGCGGTATGCCAATGGGGGCAGCTTCGAGGTGAGGCTACTTGAGGGGACCGCTGCGGAGTTGGGCTACCGGGTGCGTCTGGGCATGCATGCCACGAAGGAATTCGCTGCCATCAAGGAGACACTCGCGCTGTGGGGGCAGCGGGGTATTGAGGTGGAGTCCAGGGAATTGGGCACGGTCTTCTCTTTTGAGGGGACGGTCTTCGATACGAGGAAGACGCTCATCGTGACGAAGCGGGTTTGGGGGGCGAGGAGTCAGGCATTGGAGGAGGGAAAGCGTCTTGAGCAGCGCTTCAGCGGCACCTTCCAGGTTGAGGAGGAGCTTTTGGGGCGCCCTCATGGAGAGATGGTGATGGTCCACAAGGGCAGCGGCACGGAGATACGGGGGCGAAACGCCCTCTGGTTCGAGCCGGAGAATGGCGAACTGATTGTGAACGACGTTGAGTTCGGAAGAGGGTTTGCGTGGCATGGGCGAGAGACTCGCAGGTACGCCGGGGCATTCTACACGGCCATTGACCGGCACGGCGCTATCGCCCTGGTGAACGTTCTCTCGGCGGAGCGCCTGCTGAAGGGTCTGGTGCCCTCGGAGATATACGCCGACTCGCCCAAGGAGGCGCTCAAGGCTCAGGCCATTACCGCCCGCTCAGAGCTCTTTGCCAAGCTGGGGCACAGGCATCTTGCGGACCCCTATCATCTCTGCTCAGAGCAGCACTGCCAGGTCTACAAGGGCCTAGGGGCAGAGTTGCCCCAGACGAACCGGGCTGTGGACGATACCCGGGGCAAGGTGGTCTTCTCTTCCAAAGGTGGAGTGGCTGACACGAGGTACCACTCCACATGCGGGGGGCACACGGAGCACGGTTGGCTGGTCTGGCCGGGGATTGACGCGGAGGAGTTGGTGGGTCGACGGGAGCTTGGGAAGGAGGCTCAGGTGGGGCCCGACGAGAAGGCCGTGCGGAAGTTCATTGAGGATCCTCCAGAGAGCTTCTGTGGCCGGAGCCCCAGGTCGAAATCAACTTTCAGGTGGGTTGAAACGCTGAAGTCTGGGGTTGTGGACGACGCTGCGGCGAAGTTGGGTCTGGGTGGCGTCACCTCCATTGAGATTGTTGAGCGTGGGGTATCGGGGCGCGTGGTCAAGCTGAAGATTCATGACGGCACCGGGAAGAGCGCCAGCATCGACGGGGAGTTGACCATCCGGCGGTTCTTTGGCGGGCTGAAGAGCAGCATGTTCGTGGTGGACGCTGTGGCCGGCACTGGCGGCAAGATAACGGCTTGGCGCTTCCACGGAGGTGGCTTTGGCCACGGAGCAGGCATGTGCCAGAACGGGGCGGCGGAGATGGCCAGGGCGGGAAGGAGTTGCGACGAGATTCTCAAGCACTACTACAAAGGCGTTTCCATACAGAGGATATACAGGTAGAGTCGGCGGCTGTCGGCCGATGGGTCTGAGGTTGTTGGCCGAGTTCGCCTTACCGGTGATGGGGTGCGAGGATGTCCGAGATCAAGGTGGTTGTGCGCAATCGCAGAGCGTTGCACGATTATCATGTGGAGGAGCGCTACGAGGCGGGCCTTGTGTTGCTGGGCAGCGAGGTGAAGTCGCTGCGAGAGGGGAAGGCTCAGCTGCAGGATGCCTACGTTGATCTGGTCGAGGGGGAGCTTTTTCTTATTGGATCGCACATAAGCCCTTACAACTATTCGAGCTATCTCAATCACGAGCCGACGCGAAACAGGAAGCTGTTACTTCACGCAAGAGAAATCTCTAAGATTAGGAAGCGAATAGAACTCAAAGGATATACCGCTATCGCATTGTCAATCTATTTGAAAAATGGGCTTTTTAAGGTCGAAATAGGTCTTGCCGTCGGCAAGAAGAACTACGATAAACGGCACGACCTTCGAAAGGCTGAAGAGAATCGAGATATGAGGCGAGCCTTCCGCGAATCTAACCGCTAAGCCATAGGAGGAGGAAACAAATGAGACCAGAGAGAGTGCTCCTGCCATTACACATGCTTCCGGCAAGGATCCAGCCCCTGGTGGACCCGAAACAGGGGGGAGCCCGGCGGCAGGCTGTAGCTCGGGCGGCCATTCCGCTCCCTCCGGCTGAGCTGACCATGGCTCTGGTGTTTCTGGCCCAGGACGCAGAGGAGGCCATTGCCTCGGAGGCGCGAAAGAGCCTGGGTACCATGCCCGAGGCGTCACTGCTGCTGTTGTTGAGCAGCCACGAGACTCATGCTGCGGTCATCGACACTCTGGTGAGGTTGTTTCCCGATAAGGCGAACTTATTAGAAAAGGCCATGTTGAATCGAGTCACCTCGGACTCGACGGTGTTGTGGGTGGCCACGGAGGGTAAGGGGCAGATTTTGGAGTTGATATCCCAGAACCAGGCTCGCTTGACCGCATGTCCGTCGCTGGTGAAGGCTCTGTACTTCAACAAGAATCTTCGCATGGCCACGGCCTCATGGCTGATGGAGTTTGCGGTTCGCTCTAACCTGCCCATCCAGGACATGCCGGGTTATGCGGAGATATCTGCCGCCATTATGGGAGAGCGGGGCGTCCAGCAGGCGAAGCAGTCCGAAGGGGAGAAGGAACCGCCGCCGCCGCCGCCACCTGCAGAAGAGGAGGAGGGCAACGAGGAGATTCTGCAGAACCTTCTGCGCACGGAATCCGAGGAGGAGTTGGCTGCACTTGAGGAGCAGTTGAAAGGGACCGAGGCAGCAGAGGAGGAGTTGAAGGCTGAGGAGGCTCCTAAGACTGAGGAGGAGAAAGTTAAGGGTGGGTCGCTGTACGACATGCTGCGAGAGATGTCGATACCACAGCGAATCCGTCTGGCGCTCATGGGCAATGTGGGGGCGAGGAAGCTGCTTGCTGCGGATTCGAACCGACTAGTGGCAGGGGCGGTCATGCGAAATCCAGGTTTGACCGAGAAGGAGATTGCTCTTTTCGCTGCCAACAGGTCTGCCAATGATGAAGTAATACGAATCATATGCAATTCACGGGAACACATGAAGAACTACCGAGTCAAGCTTGGCTTGGTGCGAAACCCGAAGACTCCCCCCGGCATCTCCGCTTCGTTGATGAAGCACCTTCTGGAAAAGGATCTCAAGACACTCTCGAAGAGCCGCGATGTTCCCAGCACCATTTCCCGAAATGCCAAGAGAACTCTGGACGAGCGAACGGCGCACAGAAAAGAGTAGTACAAGCCTGGGGGCGGGTCGGTGGAGTTGTTGGGCGTGGAGCACTGAGGTTTGTGCTGAGCCCCTCCTCTCCGAACGCTGCTTGAGTAGTGAGGGAGTCGTGGGGAAGGTGGAGAATTTCTTGATAGTACTTCTTGACGCTGGTTCGCACATGTGGCTTTCTATTGCCGTCTAACGTCTGTGGAGCGCGGAGTGTCCAGCAAAGAAGGGCGAATCGCTGCGGACCGAATAGACTACTCGGGCATGGGTGACCTGACTCAGGCGCTGGAGTTGTCTGGGGGATTCGACTCCTCCAGACCGGGGATACTTCTGCGGCGGCTGGAGTTGATCTCATCGGCGATGCAAACCGGAGCACCGCTGGCTGACTCGCTGGATGCGCTTGGCCTCCTTCTGGTTGAGTTGGAGCGTTCCATCGACGATTCCGAATCCTGGACAAGTGAGCAGCTGAGAGTTCTGTGGGGGGCTCTGAGCGCCGACGTGGTGAAGCAGTTTGGTGCTATGCTGGCTGGCACAGGGCAGTGGACGTTGTCGGGGCTAATGGACCGCTGCTGGTTGCTGCAGTTGGAGCGAGGGGATTCATCGGGGTTGTTGGGGGATTCTCTGCTCTTCCTCAGAGGGCTGGCCACGGGCGGCCCGCACACGCTCTCCCGATTCGTACCTTCGAGGTTCACGGAGCAGTACGGGGAACGGACGGCGGAACTTGTTGAGGCATTGGATAGGGCCGTACCGCTGGTTCAGGACGAGGGGCTGCTGGCTCGGTTGAGGCAGGCGGAGTGTGAGTTTGGGGTGCAGTATGCGCGGGCCACGGCCCGTTGCAGTGATGACGAGGTGGAGATTATATCACGGTTGGAGATGTTGGCCGCCGAGCTGACACTTCGATTCGGTGGAGAGGTTTTCTGTGCCGAGTGGTCCAGTGCGGACGATGCCTGGAAGCAGCAGATGCTGGCAGAGCGCCAAGAGCTCCTGACGCAGTTGGAGTCCCTCGCTGCCCAGCGGCCCACCGATGCGTGGACCCACGGCTTTCTGGCCTTTGTGCGAGGGCGGATTCTGATTGGTACTGGGGCGCTGGACCAGGGCGTGGACGCCTTTCTGGAGGCATTCAACCTTGGTTTCGCGCCATGGCTTACGGGGTTACAGCTGGCCTTTGCGTGCAGCCGGCTCCGTCGGCCCCAGGAGGTGCTGGCCTGGGTCGAGCGGGTAGCTGACTGCTGTTTTCTGGAACGAGGCGAGTTGGAGACCCGCAGTGAGACCATGGCAAGGCTCTACTACCAGGCAGGGGGCAAACCGGCCAATGTGGGCTCTGGCCAATGGCCCGTTGTAGCGGCCCTGCTTGAGAAGAACCGAGAGGCCATGGAGAGCCTGACCGAGGCTCTTGGCCAGGAAGCCATAACTGCCCAGAGCCACTTCTTCGCCCGATGTCTCGTTGAGGCTGAGCGCTTCCTGGGGCGCTCTCTGTCGCCCTCGGATGTTGACCGTTACCTGGGGGAGAGCGACGCTGCCGAGCAGATGGTCAGGCTGGAGCGTGCCGAAGCGTCGAGATTGCACCTGGATGAGCTGCCGCTGTTGCGAATTGAGCCGTCGCTGCTGGCCCGGTTTGTGGACCTTGGAGGGCCCACCGGGGAGTTGGTGGAGGCGCTGATTCAGCATTACCAGGAGAGTTTAGTCCAAGGCAGATCGGCATCGGAGCTTCTTGAATCCCTTGGGTGCCTTGCGGGGAGCGAACGATTCATCCGAGCGCAAGTGGAGGATTCGCTGGTTGACAGCGTAGCGGAAGCTTGCGAGTTCCTGAAGGCCGTTGCCGTAGCTGGGCACGTTTCTCAAGAGACTCTGCTTGAGATTTTTGCCCTGCTTCGAGAGCAGGCATCGGCTCGTGGCGACACTGAAGAGGCGGACAAGCTGGGACAGTGGCTCTCAGGGCGGATGCAGGGAGACCAGCGCAACAGACTGCTGCAAGGGGTAATCCCTGGTCTCTTCGGCCGTTTGCAGGCTCAGACTGCCAACGCCGATCGAATCGACCTGCTGGACCAGATACTGGAAGCTGGCGGCGATGAGGAGTCCACCCACGAGGAGTTAGCTGCGTGGGTGGAGGGAGTCTGCCGGGACGACGATGGTGAGGTCTCCGGGGGGCGGCACTGTGTGGATTTGCTCGAGGCGGTGGCTCCGAGGCTTCGATTCCAGGCCGGTAGGCGTGTGAGAAGCCTATTGGTCGATGCGCTGTTTCAGCGGCTTGCGGCCATGGAGTGGAGTTGGGAGATTACCAAGGCTGTTGAGAATCTGCTGACGTTCTGCGTAGGCAACCCGGTTCTGGAGGAGCGCCTGGTGCGCTGGTTCGTGGGCTCGGCCTATGGGCTGCGGGCGTCAGAGGGGGTACTTCCGTTTCTTGACGTGAGCGAGACCTTGTTGCGGCGCCTCTCCATGGTGAGTGCTGCAGGAGTACGGGATGGTGTGGAGCGGGTTGCCCAGCAGGTGGTTGACCTTGCATTTCCCCACGACCTGGCGGGCGTTAAGGAGCGGGTTGCGCAGATAGCCCCCAGAGGCTCTTCTTTCGCCGGCACGTCGCTCTCCGCTGCCCGATGGGCAGGATGGATTACGGCCCTGGTGCTGGCCATCGCCTTCGGGGCCTTTGCCGTATGGAAGAGCTCCGGTTCTGCCGTAGATGCAATCGAAGAGCCCGACGCTGCGGCCCTGCTGGAGAGTGCCCAAGACTCTCCATCGCAGGCCGAACCCTCTGAAGGGAAGAGCGGTGGGGCTGTAGCTTCTGCCGAGGGCGTCACCATGCGCCAGTGTTCCCCGGTGCAACTCCCCATCTCACAGGATGGGCGCTATGTGACAATGCGTGGTTACGACGTCGCAGCGGGCTGGGAAGCCATACTTCTGCTGGACCTCTCGGCCCTCAAGGCAGGCGGCAATGCCTTGCTGCTCAGGGAGGAAGCCAGCAAGTGGAAATCTGCGCCGGGCGATTCTGCTTTGGCAGGCAGAAGCATGGCCCTGGGCGTGGGCAACCGATGCCTTGACCCCATGGAGGGACAACCGGACTTCCGCGTGAACCTCAGGGATTCAGAAGGCAGGTGCATGGTCGACTTCATGCGGGCGGACAAGGTGCTGCATCAGGGGGAAGTGAAGGGCTTGGGCAAGCCGTCTCACCTCTGCTCCGGTCGCTTGCCTGCGGTATGGCGCTGGTACTACCTGGCAGAGCAGGACGTCTTCCTGGTTCAGTTGGCAATCGAAGCGTACGGCGTGGACGGGGAGTGGGTAGCTCTATGGAACAGCTTCGCATTTGTCGGCGTGGACTGAGCTCAGGTTCGCACTGAGATAATCGGGGCGCAACCGGAGCATCAATGGTGGCATCAACCCCACATACCCGCCGGTCTACTTTCTGAGGTCCTTCCCTGAAACCACCACGGTCTTATCCTCGATGCCGAACCCGGTATCTTCCTCCTCGATATCAGAGTCGTCACGGTTGAGGAAATCGGATATGGCAAAGAGATCCAGGTCGTTCTCAGCCAGTTCGAGGTCCGTGAGAGCGCTTCTTATGAGTCGGAAGGCCCGCTTCATGTCCGTTATCTGAGCCTGCAGGGCCGAGGCCTCCGCCGGGGCCCTCTTGGCATCAGCCCCCGCCGCCCGCATGCCGGCAAGCAGCGAATCCTTCTCCTGGATCAGGCGCTCGAGATCCTCAATGGTCTCCTTGTATCCCAGCTCCAGACGCTGGAACAGGTCAGAGGAGACATGGGCCCCGGCGGCATCCTGCTCCAACATTCGCACCTTGAGAGACTGGTTCTCCTCCCTCACGGTGTTGAGCTCTCTAGCTGCCTTGGAAGCAACTTCAAGATCCTTCTGTAACTGGGCCACCTGCGACTTGTAGCTGGCAAGCTCGTCGGCCAACCTGTCGTAGGCCGATGGCGCCGGGTCCTGAACCTGCGGCTGCGCCGGTCCGGCGTTGGTCTCGACGAGACTGCCACCCAGCAGATCGTACATCGCCTGCCGGACCTCCTCTTCCTCCAGGGGACGAACGAGATAGCGGTCCGCTCTGCTGGGCAGGCTACGGTGGCGGGAGAGTAGCTCCTCCTGGTCAGCCTCGCCAACCACCAGGAGCGGGCGCTCCATGGTCTCGGCCATCTGGCGCAGCGACCGCATGAGAGAGAAGGCTCTGGACATGGCAGCGTAGACCACCACGATGTGTGGCTTGAGGCCAGGAATGACCTCCAGACACTCTTCGGGGCTGCGCACCAGCGTCAACTTCAGCTCGGTGCCCTTCAGGATCTTAGCGAAGTCGGCGTAGCACGGACCGGCGTCATCGGCGATAAGGACTATGGCGCTCATCAAACCCCCCGCAGAATTCTCGACCAAGGGGATGGTAGGCCATGCCGGCGGGTATTGTCAATCAAAGCGAAGTGATGAGGCTAGCCGTTCTTCTTGGCGAAATCGGCCATGAACAAAGCCAACTCCTGGCAGCCCTCCAGGGGGTGGGCGTTGTATATGGAGGCGCGGCAGCCACCAACGGAGCGATGCCCCTTGAGGCCCACAAACCCAGCCTTCTTGGCGTCGGAGATGAACTTGGCCTCCAACTCCTCGGTGGGGAGGCGCCAGACCACATTCATGTCCGAGCGACACGCTGCGTCAACGGGGCAACGATAGTAGCCGCCGCTGTTGTCGATGGCATCGTAGAGTGCTTTTGCCCTGGCCACGGAGAGTTCTTCCATCCCAGCCAGACCTCCATTGGCCTTCACCCACTCCATGGTAAGTTTCATCATGTAAATCGGGAACACAGGCGGAGTATTGTACAGTGAGTTGTCCTGGGCGTGCACCTTGTAGCTGAGATAGGTCAGAATGGACTTGGGATCAGCGGCCTTCTCGAGGAAGTCCTTGCGAATGATGACCACGGCCAGACCCGCAGGTGCGAGGTTCTTCTGGGCACCGGCGTAGATGAGGCTGAAGCGCTCCAAGGGCATGCGCCTGGAGAGGATGTCCGACGACATGTCGCACACCAGAGGAACGTTCCCCGAGTCGGGCCACTCCTTCCACTGAACCCCGCCGATGGTCTCGTTGGATGTGAAATGGAAATATGCCGCATCGGGCGACACCGCCAGGTCGCTCGCCTTGGGCAGAGTCGTGAAATTGCTGCTGGAGCCATCCCAGACTACTTTGGGCGTGCCAACCTTCTTGGCATCGGCCAGCGCCTTCTTGCCCCAGGCACCTGAGACCACGTAGTCGCAATTCTTGTTGCCGGCAAGGTAGTTCACCGGAAGCATTCCGAACTGCAGGGTGGCCCCTCCACCAAGCAGGAGAACCTCGTGCTCCTCCCCCAGACCCATATTCTCCTTAAACAGAGCTATTGCTGACTGGTGTACTTCATCGTAGTCCTTTCCTCGGTGTGATGCTTCGATGAGGGACATTCCAATGCCGTTGAAGTCAACCATCTGGTCCCTGGCCGTCTTGAGGGCATCAAGAGGCAGGGTGCAGGGGCCGGCGCCGAAATTGAAAACTCGATTAATTCCGTCTACTTGCCTCATATTTTTCCTTCCTTCTGGAGATTTGACATAATCTCCACAGTTTCATTACCAATACGCCCAAGGTTCTCCTTGGTGCTAGCGCCGAGGTGGGGCATCATCAGCACGTTAGGAGCAGTGAGCAGGGGGCAGTCGGGGGGCGGAGGGTCCGAGAACCAGACGTCCGTGGCGTACGCAGCAACATGGCCTGAGACCAGCGCATCAACCAGATCCGGTTCAACCACACACTTTCCACGGCCAGTATTCACAAGGACCACACCTTTCTTCATCTTGGCGATGAGGTCGGCGTTGATCATCCCCTGGGTCTCCGGGGTAAGAGGGGTGTGCATCGAGATGTAGTCGGCCCCCTGGACAAGTTCGTCGAGGGTGTTGACCAGGGTAGCCACGGGGTGCTCCTTGATGGCGGGGTCGATGCCCTTGACGGTCATGCCGAAGGCAGCGGCCCGCTTGGCCAACTCCGAGGCGATATTGCCCAGACCCACGAGGCCAAGGGTCTTGCCGAAGAGTTCGGTGCGTTTGAGCTCGTTCTTGAGGAACTTGCCCTCTTTCATGCCGTTGTGCCCTTCGAGAATACGGTTTGGCACTGCTATCATCATGGCAAAGGCCAACTCGGCGACAGCAATGGCGGAGCTTTTGGGGGTGTTGTGGACAAGGATTCCCTTCTCTTTGGCGGCCACCTTGTCGATGTTGTCGGTACCGACCCCTCCCCTGATGATGAGCTTGAGGTTCTTGGCGCTCTCGATGAAGGCTCTGTCGGCTTTGGTTTTTGAGCGGATGAGGGCGACGTGGGCTTCGGGAAGCCGGCCCTTGTCGTCGGTGACCTCCCCGAACTGTGCCAACTTGGCGGGCATCGAGGCATCGAACGCATCACAGATGAGAATCAGCATTGCGAACTCCTTTTTGGGGCGGCGGTCTTACCCGTCGGCACCCCGGGTTATCTGTCTGCCAGGCTGCGAACAAAGAGGCCCGAGCGCAGCTTGGGTTCAAACCATGTCGACTTGGGAGGCATGATGGCCGAAGCGTCTGCAATGGCCATAAGTTGCTCCATGGAGGTCGGGTAGAGAGCAAAAGCCACCTTCATGTCGAGGGCGCAGCGCCGCTCCAGCTCTCTGGTTCCGCGAATCCCGCCGACGAAATCGATGCGCTTGTCCGTGCGTGGGTCTTTGATGCCCAAGAGCGGGTCAAGCAGGTTCTTCTGCAGGATGCTGACGTCCAGCGACTCAATGGGGTCGTTTGCATCAAAGGTGCCGGGTCTGGCAACCAGTTCGTGCCAGCGGCCGTCGAGGTACATGGTGAAGTGGTTCAACCCCGAGGGCTCGGCATTCTGAGCAGGGATCACGGTGAACTTCTGCGAGACCCTCTCCATGAACTGGATTTCGCTAAGCCCGTTGAGGTCTTTGACCACGCGGTGGTACCCCAGAATCTTCAGCTGGTCGCTGGGGAAGGTCACTGCCATGAAGTGGTTGCACTCTTCACAGCCCGAGAAGGCGGGATTCGACTGCTTCCTGAGCGTTCGGACTCTCCAGGCGGCAGCGCTGCGGTGATGCCCATCGGCGATGTACTGGCAGTCCATGGCGGCGAATGAAGCGGCCACAGCCTCGACATCAGCCGGCCTGTTGATGACCCAGAGCCGATGCCGCACTGCATCATCGGCCACGAAGTCGTACTCCACATCGTACTCCGAGGTCAGTCTCGCCAGCAGGGCGTCGTTCTCCTCGGTGGGACGGTATGAAAGGAATACCGGCTCGGTGTTCGCGTTGAGCATGTCAACGTGCATCGTGCGGTCGTCCTCTTTGTCCTTCCTGGTCAGCTCGTGCTTCTTGATGACGCCGCTCTCATACTCATCGACGCTGGCGCCGACCACGAAGCCCGTCTGAACGTGGCCGTTCATGGTCAGCTCATAAACGTAGAAGCATGGGGCCTGGTCCTGCACCAGAATTCCCTGCTGCTGGAACGACTCCTGATTCTCGATGGCCTTCTTGTAGACGGTCTCGCCGTGAACGTCCACATCCGGGGGCAGGTCGATTTCTGCCTTTGCTACATGGAGATAGCTGTAGGGATTCCCTTCGGCCATGACGCGGGCCTCCTGGGAGCTTAGAACATCGTAGGGGGGGCTGGCCACCCGGCCGGCCAGCTCCTTCCTGGGCCTCCAACCTTTGAACGGCCTGACATCGCACATGAACGCACCTCCAAGCATGCCAGAATCGGCAGCAAGGGCGGGCATACACTAGGCAAATTCCGAATTCAAGCGTTTCCCATGTCACGTTGGGCGGTAATTCCTTATTTGACTTTGGCGAGGCACAAGAACCAGAATTGGCGCCTGGGCGCCGGCCTTGGGGTGCCTATTATTCGACGCTGAGGAGTTCAGATGGGGAATCTGCGGAAGAGCCGGGTGGTGGTGGCGATGGGCCTGATGGTTGTGGGCTTGTGGGGTTACTCCGTGCATGCGGGTGCTACGGTCTCCCACTCCCATGGGCGAACCGGAACAGCATCGGGCCAAGGGGCCCTTCTCGCCAACGCCCAAGTGACTTCGGAAGAACCGACGGGAGCGGCCCCGGAAGCCACTCCGCCTGAATCCGCCCAAAGTGCCGACGAGGCGCCGAAGGGCGAGAGCAGCAGCGAGATTCAGGGCAAGGAGGCTGGGGGAAGGAGCGAGGGCAAGGCTGAGGGCAAGGCTGAGGGCGACGATGGGCCTCCGTACGAGGCTGTCAGCCAATCTCCGAAGGCTCCGGCCTTCAAGAGCGCTCCTGGCGCCGTCGTTGTTGTCGCCCAGATGAAGGGGACCGTTGACCTGGGGGTTGCACCCTATCTGGAGCGGGCCCTGGAACTGGCAAAAGAGCAGCGGGCCGTTCTCTTCGTCCTCGAGATGAACACGCCAGGGGGCCGCGTAGACGCTGCCCTCAAGATCAGGGATATCCTCCTCGATGCCGAAGTCCCCACCATCGTCTGGATTCACCGTGAAGCAATCTCCGCCGGGGCCCTCATCGCCTTGGCGCACGACTTCATCCTGTGGAGTTCTGCTTCGACCATGGGTGCTGCTACCCCCATTCAGCTTGCCGGGGGAGAGGCTGAGCCCGTGGACGAGAAAATGACCTCCTTCATGCGCAGCGCCATGCGGGCTACGGCCGAAGCCAAGGGTCGAGACGGCAAAGTAGCCGAGGCAATGGTGGACAAGGACATCTCCCTGCCACCTCACGCCGGCAAGGGATGGTTGCTCACTGTGGCCCACTCCCAGGCGCAAGACTTGGGACTGTGGGATGGCAACGCCGAGAGCCTGGAAGAGGTCCTGGCCTGGGCTGGGCTGGAGGGAGCCCAGGTGCTCCGACCCGAAGAGAACTGGGCTGAGAGCGTGGCCCGATTCCTGACCGACCCCGTGGTTTCATCGATACTCATGAGCGTGGGCGTTCTGGGCATCATAATTGAGTTCTACACCCCCGGATTCGGCTTTGCCGGCATCGTGGGACTGCTCTCGCTGCTGCTCTTCTTCGCCGGCCATATGGTGGTGATGCTGGTTGGATGGGAGGAGGTGGCGCTCTTTGTTGTGGGGGCAGCGCTCCTGGCCGTGGAGATTCTCATCATTCCCGGGTTCGGAGTGGCGGGGGTCGCAGGCGCTGCCGCCATCATTGCATCACTGCTGCTGGCCCTTGTAGGGGTGGAGTTCTCCGTGGCACTGGATCTTGGGATTGCCGGCAAGGCCCTCTTCCAGGTCATGGCAAGCCTGGCAACGGCCGGCGTTCTTTTCGTGCTGCTGCTGAGATATCTGCCATCGACCAGGCCCATGAAGAGGCTGATTCTCAGCCTTCCCTTCGGCGCCGAGGATGGCGTGGTTGCGTTGCCCCAGGGGCTTCACGAAGCCGAGATCCTTGGCCAGGAGGGGCTCACGCTGACCCACTGCAGGCCCGTTGGGAAGGCTTCGCTGGTTGGGCGAAAGATTGATGTTAGCAGTGAGGGCGAGGTGATTCCCAAGGGGACACGCGTTCGCGTCATTAAAGTTGAAGGGCCTCGGATTGTGGTGCGGGTCGTTCCGCCGGAGATGCAAGAAACGACGCTGCGCCCCTCGGCGGAGCAGGGATAACTACAGGGGTTGACCATGGAGTGGACCGAATTGGTGCTGTCGCTGTTCCTGGTTCTGCTGGGGTTGCTGCTGCTCTTCCTTGAGTTGGCGGTTATTCCCGGGTTCGGGATTGTTGGTCTGCTGGGCCTTGGTGCCCTTGGGGGTGGAATCGCTCTGATTTGGGGGGGGCTGGGAACGCTGTGGGGAGTTGTTACCTTGCTGGTCTCGATACCGGTTTGCGCCGGCCTGGTGGTCTGGTTCATGCGTAGTCGTGCGGGAAACAGGCTGGTGCTGCACGACGCAATAACGGGCCACTCGTCGGACGTGCCCATGCAGACCCATCTAATCGGGAAGAAGGGGACTGCCCTGACGACGCTTAGACCGGCTGGTACGGCCTTGATTGACACGGAAAGGCTTGACGTGGTATCAGAAGGGGAGTTTATTGCGAAAGGGTCCGAGATTGAGGTTGTTAGAATCGAGGGCAATAGCATCGTTGTAACGAATTCTGGTGGAGGTGTCTGATGTTGGCTTCCCTTAATGATCTTCTGGCGGGTTCTGGGCTGGTCACGTTGGCCGTAGTCCTGGTAGCCGTGGTCCTGTTCTTCTACTTCGTGCCCGTGCAGCTCTGGATTGCTGCCCGCTTCTCCGAGGCGCCAGTGGGCCTCTTCGGGCTCATTGCCATGCGGTTGCGCCGAGTCTCCCCGGCGGAAATCGTGAACCCGCTGATCACTGCGACCAAGGCGGGGTTGAAGCTCACGGTGAACCAGTTGGAGTCGCACTACCTGGCCGGAGGGCGAGTAGGCGCCGTGGTGAACGCCCTCATATCTGCCTCCAAGGCCAACATCCCATTGCCCTTCGACAAGGCCGCCGCCATTGACTTGGCTGGCAGAGAGGTCTTTGACGCGGTGCAGACCAGCGTCAATCCTCGCGTCATAACCACTCCTAAGGTGACGGCCATGGCCAAAGACGGCATCCAGTTGACGGCGGTTGCCCGCGTCACCGTGAGAACGGCCATAGACAGATTGGTTGGCGGTGCGGGAGAGGAGACCATCCTGGCACGAGTGGGCGAAGGCATCGTTACGACCATTGGCTCCGCTGATACGCACAAGGCTGTTTTGGAGAACCCGGACATGATCTCTAAGACGGTGCTGGACAAGGGCCTCGATACCGGGACGGCCTTTGAGATTCTCTCTATCGACATCGCCGACGTCGACGTCGGAGACAACGTTGGAGCCCGGTTGCAGACCGAGCAGGCCGAGGCCGACAAGCGAATTGCCCAGGCCCGTGCCGAAAGCCGCAGGGCCATGGCAGTTGCAGTGGAGCAGGAGAACAAGGCCCGTGTTCACGAGATGAAAGCAAAGCTTGTTGAAGCCGAATCTCAGGTGCCTCTGGCGCTTGCCGATGCGCTCCGCAAGGGCAAGATGGGAGTCATGGACTACGTCGGGTACAAGAACGTTCTTGCGGACACCAGGATGAGAGAGAGCATCTCGGAAATGGCGCCCGAGGATTCCCAGACCCCAAGGAAGCCTGAGTAGCAGAGTGAAGCGAACAAACGACCCACTGGAAGGTATTCCGGACCTGGGGGCGCTCTTCTCCGACCGAAAGCGGCTGGTCAACAGGCTGATCTGGTCGGTGGTACTAGCGCCCCCGCTCTCCATGTCCGCCAGAGGTAGAGAGGTGGCAGGGCAGCAGCCAGCCCCTGCGGCCGAAACCAAGGAGTCACAACGCAGTGAGTGACCCGTCGCCTATTGTTGAGGCCCGCAGCAGCACCCTCGACTGGGTCGAATGGGTGCTTGTGGTGCTCTTCTTTGTCCTGCCCACGGTCTTGGGCTGGATAAGGAAGCTCACCAGGAAGGAGACGCCAGAGGCTGAGCCTGGGGCCTTTGACGAGGAGTTGGAGGAGAGACCGGCCGCACCAGGCGGGCGACAGACCGCTCACACCATGGCTCGCCCGACAACCGCCCCTTCGGCCTCGTCGTTCTCGCGGGCCCATGAGCCAGGCACTCTGCCAACCGTCGCCACCGTCACGGGTGCGTCGGGCACAGAGAGCCTCCTTAGAGAGCTGGACCTCATTCCCGGGCTGGGCAGAATTCTCTCCCAGAGCGGAGCCAAGCTCACGGGCATCGGCCGGGCCTCACAAGGCTCGTCGCCCTGGCGCTGGGTGGGAGGCATCCAGGCCGCCGCTGCCACAGTCATGGCAAGAACCCCAGAGCTTCGAGGGGAAATCTATGAGGCCCTGGAACTGCCTCCTGAGGGCATCAACGTCAGCTCCCTGGAAGAGTTGCAGGCCCAACCCGAACTGCTGGTGGCGTCATGGACCGAGACGCTCTTTGCCGACGTTCTTGGCCTGTGGATCGCCGGTCCAATCTGGGCCAGAGGCAGGCTGGCTTCACTCATGGATGCCGGGGCCGTATCTGAGATGAATTGGAACATCAGGAGCGGGGTGCTGGCCCTGAACCCACCTGCTGCACTCATGGCCCCCGCTTTCGGGCTGGTGCTTCGCCAATTCGGAATGAGCAGGGATGGACAGGCAGTTGAAGACATGGCGGGGCGGACTGGAGAGAGCCTGACCCTCAACATTCTGGGGCTGCCTCGGCGCATTTCACTTCGCTTCCCCATGGATGCCCTGGTCCTAGAGACACGCTCGGCGCTGCGCAGGGTGCTTACCACTGAGTACTCCGTTCTAGGTGACTGGAAGCCCTCCCATCAGCTTGAACAACGCTGGCTCAACTCCATGAAGGAGGCACAGCGTTGGGCCAAAAGGGTCGAGGCAGGTCAACTGGTGAGAGAGCCTGGTGTCGTGACCACTCTGGGAGCGCTCTGGCTATTGATGAGCTACGGCCAGGTTCGGGCTGAAGAGCTACTTACCAAAGCATCAGAAAAGGGGCCCAGGCGAATTGCCCACGGGGTTAGAGGGGTAGAGTCGTTCCGAGGTCAAGGCGGCCTGCCCTCAAGGGGCGCCATGGTTGAGTCGTTGCTGCTTGGGGCCTTGCTGGCGCCGCCGGTCTCCCGAAACAGAGGGCGGCGGTCGGACCAGAGCGCACTGTAGGAGCCTGCATTGAATCTCACATGGGTTGAAGTCTCACAAAGTGCCATATTGCACAACCTCAAGCTGTTCCGTGAACAGGCCGGTAAGGCCCTGCTTGCACCAGTGGTCAAGGCCAACGCCTACGGGCACGGCCTGGTACAGATTGGCCGCCTGGTAACGGCCAACGGCGCCGACTGGCTCTGTGTCAACTCACTCTACGAGGCCGTCGCACTGCGGGAGCACGGTATCACCTGCCCGGTTCATGTTCTGGGCTACGTCTCACCCACACAGGCCGAAACCGTGGTGGCGCTGGGGCTTCGGATGGTTGTGTACGACAGCGAGGTCGTGCGTCGGCTCTCGGCCTTGGCATCAGCCCGGAACCAATCGGTACCGCTGCACATCAAGATAGAGACAGGTAATAACAGGCAGGGCCTTCTGCCCAACCAGGCGCTGGAACTGGCCAAGCTCATCCGGGACCTGCCGGGGGTTGAACTGGAGGGCATCTCAAGCCACTACGCCGACATCGAGGACACCACAGACCACACCTTCGCCAGGAGCCAACTTCGACGATTCCTGGAGATGGACAAGGCACTGCGGGAGTTGGGCACCCCCCCAAGAATTCGCAGCTTCTCCAACTCGGCCGCTACCATCCTCTGGCCAGAAACGAGGTTCGAACTGGTTCGACTGGGCATATCGCTCTACGGGCTGTGGCCCAGCAAGGAGACCTTCGTCTCCGCCGTAATGCTGGGCAGAGAGACTTTGGACCTCCGCCCCGCCCTTACCTGGAAGTGCGTTGTGGCACAGGTCAAGAGCGTGCCGCGGGGCGAGTACATCGGCTACGGACGCACCTTTCGAACCTCTCACGAAACAAGGCTCGCTGTTCTTCCCGTGGGCTACTACGACGGCTACGACCGTGGCATGAGCAACCTGGCACACGTCATCATCGGCGACCATATGGCCCCTGTCAGAGGACGAATCGCCATGAACATGACCGTGGTGGACGTAACCGACATTCCCGACGTCGAAGCGGGCAGCGAAGTGGTCCTGCTTGGCCGAAGAGGAGACAACGTCCTGAGTTCAGAGCTGTTGGCACAATGGGCCAATACAATCAACTATGAGATCCCCACCCGAATTAACGACAGGATTCCAAGGGTGCTGGTGGATTGAGCATCAGCCAGGGGGCCCTTCCCAGTGGCTTATGCCTATCACAGAGATGGCCAGAGGATGTGGGGCACGCCGGTGGTCAGATAAGACTCAACATATTCATAGTATACATTGCGAATTCTGTCTTTCATCTCCGGGCCGTCTTTGCCATCTACCGCCTCGTGGGATGACTGGAATTGCACTGTGCCCCAGGTGCGGCCTTCGGGGGAGACGATTTCCAGCCCGGGCCAGGGCTCAACGACGGGGTCCAAAAGAGGCGTCTGCATGGCTCTTGCCAGGGCCAGCCCGCACTTGGGGTAGATGGTAGCATCCTGGGTGGCGAGGATGGTGACGAAGGGCACGGGGTCGTGGTTGGGCCTGGGGGCGACCTGGAGATAGGGAGCAAAGAGGCCCGGGTCCATGGCACTCATGAGTTGGCTTGCGACCAGCTTCATTCCTACCAGCACCCCACCCGACACCATGTCGTAGAGCCCAATCTCCTTGAGCTTTCCTTCGAGGAGGTACTGCAGGTCAGCGCCCGGGTTAATGAGGCCCAGGGCCACCTCGCCCGGGAACATGCTTGCTGCGATTATTGATTCTATGGCGCCAAGAGAATGGCCCGAGAAAACGACTCTGTCGAAGGAGGCGTCGGGCAGGGCCGTCCCAAAGCTGCTCTGGAAATCGTTGTCCAGGAAGAGCTTCTCAAGGAAGTAGCGGAAGGAGATTATGTCCAGGGCCGATTGCCTGAAGTTATCGGATGTCTCTCCGATTCGGTCGATGGTGAGGAACTTGAATCCGCCATCAGTGTTTGCGGCGTGGTGCACGAAGTCGAATCCGGCAGCGGCGATGCCGCGGTGAACGAGGCCTTTGGAGAGGCTCAAGACGGTCTCTTTCCATGAGTTGATTCCGTGCTGGACCTGGGCAATGGGCATTGGCGATGCTGCGGGATTCTCGGGGAGCAGCAGGAAGAACTCGGCCCACCGGTAGGATTGCACCGAGACCTTCCCATCGGGACCTGGCATGATGCGTTTCTGCTCATTCCGGAAATCTGGAACCCGGAATTTGCCCAGCACCACCAAGCCAATAGCGTCATCGTTGCCCGTGTTGTACTCCGTCGATGGCAGGAGGTTGGGAAGACCGTCTTCATCGGGGTCCAGGTCATACTCGAACTCCTCCTGGGCAAGCAGGTCTGCCGCCTCGAAGAGGGTCGATTCCATGGTTCCGGTAGTGAAGAGGAATGCCGTGGCCAACTCTTGTGGGTCAAGCTGCGGGTCGAGTTTTTCGAGGAAAGCCAAGGTTTCGTCCCGGGCCTTACCCAGGCGCTGCTTAACCAACTCCGTGCCGAAGGGCTCCTCGAGGCCCAGGAGCACCCGGGCGGCCGGAGAGGCCGAGAATGGGGTTCCAGCCGCGTCGGTGAGGGTGTTGCGCACCACCACCAGAGAGGTAGTCCGCTCTCTTATGGGCATGATTGGCATGAGGCTGAGAACTCTGAAAAGGACATCGCCCTTCTTGTTCTTGAACTCTTCATAAGCGATGTCGAATGGAACGCTTACCGGCACCTGGTCGGGCCCCATGGAGAAGACCTCGATGGGTGCATCGGGACCGGTCTGGGCGGGCAGTGTCTGGGCATCCATGGGGGTGTTCACGGGCATCATGATAAGGCCGAAGCTGCCGAACCCATCCATGGTCTCCAGGTCGAGACCGTAGTTGGCGAAGGAGACCACAAGCTCGGCCAGCAGAGCAGGGAGCAGTTCTGCCGGTTGCAGCACCGACACCCGCCGCCCGGTGAGGGTCTGCTCGTCCTCCAACAGGAACAGGTCCCAGGGGAAGGGGCACATTGGCTTGCCACTCTGCAACTCCATGGCCACACCGGCGGTGTCGGGGATAGGAGGCCATATGACCTCGGGTTCAACCTCCTGGTCCAACTCTTGGCCCATATCCTCCGCATCATCTGCCGTGTCGGGAATCGCATCCGGAACATCGCCCCCCTGGTCCGCCACTAGGTCAAGCTTGAGCTCCGGCGCCACATCCTTGGCATCAATGTCAACGGTTGAGAGGTCCGACGGCTCAAGCTGGTCTTGGGCCGTATCAGGTTGAACAGAGGAGTCCGGCGTCTGCTTGGCCGGGTCATCCCCACCGGAGCAGGCAGCGCTCACAATAATCATGAAAGCAAAGGGAAGAGCAATGAGCACGTCTCGGGAAACCAACCCACGAATCACCATTTCACCCTCCTGAGTCCGTCACACAACGCACTGCATCATAGAGCATGACGCTCCGCGTCTCAACAGCAGAAGCTACCAGTTCGTGTCTGCAAAATGGGGATAGGAGGTGGCCTCGGCGCACTGACCAGGGGTTGAGTTACCCGATTAGAAGAGCCCTGGCGGTAGTCTCAATATCCTGTACCAACTGCTTTGCGAGGGCCGAATCACGAGCCTCGACCATGATGCGGAGCACGGGCTCAGTGCCGCTGTATCGCACCACCGTTCTACCCTCACGGCCCAGGCGCTGCTCAGCGGCATCCACAGCTCTCTGAAGTTCGGGAAGTTCAACAATAGGAACCTTCCGCGGCACGGTGAGCTTCACAGATTCTTGGGGGAAGCGCTCCATGCGACCCACAAGTTCCGACAGCGCCCTACCCTTCTCAACCATAACCGACAGAACCTGCAACGCTGCCACAATGCCGTCGCCCGTAGTGGTCTGGTCCAGCAGTATGAGGTGCCCAGACTGTTCGCCGCCGAAGTTGTAGCCACCCGACCGCATCAACTCAATGACATATCGGTCTCCCACGGGAGCAATGAGCACGTCTCGGGAAACCAACCCACGAATCACCATTTCACCCTCCTGAGTCCGTCACACAACGCACTGCATCATAGAGCATGACGCTCCGCGTCTCAACAGCAGAAGCTACCAGTTCGT